>Ga0209633_10000665_pt1 | contig 38888 bp, 38 predicted proteins | sample Cruoilmetagenom1_FD_187290 | JGI IMG/M metagenome (GOLD analysis project Ga0209633, IMG submission 187290) | Oil polluted marine microbial communities from Coal Oil Point, Santa Barbara, California, USA - Sample 1 (SPAdes) (version 2) | ecosystem: Environmental > Aquatic > Marine > Oil seeps ...
GATATGTTTTGGATAATTCAATTCAATGCTATAAATTTGCATTCAGATAATTTATAGATACGTTATGGATAAATACTTAAATAAAATCAATTTTAAATTTGCAACTAATCAACAAATTCTCAATCTGATTGGAAAAATTGACTTGTATAAAGGAAAATGGAACGCAATTGAAAAACAAGAAAATATTTACCTAAAAGAATTAAGAAAAATTGCAACAATTGAAAGTATTGGTTCTTCTACAAGAATTGAAGGTGGAACGCTAACAGATAATGAAATAAAAGAATTATTGAACAATGTGAAAATCACGGAACTAAAAACCCGAGATGAACAAGAAGTAATCGGATATTATGATACATTAGAAATAATTTACGAAAATTTTGACACAATCCCATTATCAGAAAATTACATAAAACAATTACACCTGAACCTATTACGACACAGTTCAAAAGATAATAAACATAGGGGAGAATATAAATCATTATCAAATAAAGTTGTTGCTAACTATCCAGGTGGAATTCAAAAAGTAATTTTTAATACAACAGAAGTTCACTTAGTTCAAAGTGAGATGAACGATTTAATTAATTGGACAAGCGAACAATTAGAGAAAAAAGAAATTCATCCGCTAATAATTATTGGATTATTTATATATGAATTTCTATCAATTCATCCATTTCAAGACGGAAATGGACGACTTTCACGATTATTGACAACCTTATTATTAATGAAAAATGATTATTTATTTATCCAATATGTATCATTTGAAAATTTAATAGAACAGTCAAAGAAAGCATACTATCAAGCATTAATGGAAGGACAAAAAGATAGATATACTGAAAATGAAAACACATCAAAATGGTCTGTATATTTCTTAAATAAATTAAATATTTTAACACAGAAATTAGACGAGAAATATGATGTATATAAGTTAAAAGGTGGATATTTGAACGAAAGACAAAAAGAAATTCAACAATATATAACTGAAAATCAACCACTAAAAATATCGGATATAGCAAAACAGTTTGAAAAGATAAATATCCACACGATTAAAAAGGACTTACAATATATGAAAAAAGAGAAAATGATAGAAAATATTGGACGTGGAAAAGGCACTGTATATATTATGAAAAATTTATGAACTGGCTACAACAAAAAATATACTTAATGCTGGCTAATTGCTTAATTCGAAGGTAGTTTTGTGTTTGCAAAATATTTGCTAAACCCAAAATTTAGACCTTTAAAGTCCGCAACTACGTTTACACAAGTCGTTGGCGTGCATTAGAAAAATCATCCCGAAAAAAAAATAAATTGAAATACTTCAAAGACATACAAAATTTAAGCAAATTCTATAATGTTGATTTAAAACATCCGTTAATTGATATTCAAAAGTATGAAGACGCAAAGAGTGAAGATTTGATAAAAAACGAACCAATTAGCCTTAGTTTTTACAAAATTTCATTTGTCAAAAATTTCAATGGATTTATTCAAATTGGTAATAATAAATTTACTGGGAAAAATGGAATTTTACATTTCGTAGAACCTAAGCAAGTTTACACTTGTAACTCGACCAATCCTTGGAAAGGTTTTCAAATACTAATTCATCCTGATATTTTTATTAAACATTTCTCACATAAAAAAATAAGTAACTATGATTTCTTTTCTTATGAAGTAAATGAAACATTACTTCTTGTTCAAGAAGAAGAAAAGTTGGTAAGTAATTTAATGGAAATGGCTTGGAATGAATTCCATAACAATAAGGATGATTTTTCAATACCAGTCATATTATCATACATCAGCACTTTACTAAACTTAACCGAAAGATTTTATGCCCGACAATTTGATATCCGAAAAAAACTATCCAATCAACTATCAAGTGAATTTTTAGATTTGCTAAAAACCTATTATTCCAAAAGTACAGATATTGCAATTCAACAGCCAACAGTACAGTATTTTGCAAATAAATTAAACGTTACACCTAATTATCTAAGTGATACAATTAGGCATTATTCTGATAAATCGGCATTGACTATTATTCACGATTTTATAATTGAAGAAGCAAAAAAACTTTTGATAACTTCAAATCACACTGTTTCTGAAATTTCATATCAATTAGGGTTTGAATATCCAAACTACTTTTCAAGGTTATTTAAACGGAAAACAGAACTTTCGCCAACAGAATATCGAAAATCAGTAAAAAGTATCTAAGTTCCCTTGATTTGTATACATTCTAATCTATTTTTTTGCTACAATTTTGCATTGTCAATAAGACACATAATTAAACAATAAAAAATATGAAACAATTATTTATTCTTATCGCTGTAATATCAGTAATTGCAACTTCTTGTAAAACAACACCAAGTTCTAACAAAAAAGAAGATAACACCAAGTTTCCGGATTTAATAAAAATTGAAGGTTTGGCACAAAACCCTGAAGGAATAGAGTTTAATAAAAATGATAACACATTCTTTCTGTCTTCATTAAATGCAAACCCTATTGTTAAAGTAAACTTTGATGGGACTTTTAAACCCTTTACAAGTGGAGAAAAATTTCCGTTATCGACAGCAGGTATTCAAATTGATTATAAAAGAAATAGGCTTCTTGTAGCAGGTTTCAACGGAACTGAACTGATGGACAAAGACCCTAAAACTAAAGGAACGGCTTTTTTACGAATTTATAACCTGAAAACAGGAGTTATAGAAAAAGATATTAATCTATCTTCATTACTTCCTGATGCCTTTGCCTATTTTGCTAATGATATTGCGGTAGATAATAAGGGTAATGCATACATATCTGATTGGTACGCAAGAGTTGTATATAAAGTTGATTTGGATGGAAATCCAAGTGTTTTTTGGAAAAATGAAACTGGTATAGAAAGTGGAGCAAATGGGTTAGATTTTCACCCAAATGGTTACTTATTAGTTTCTGTGCTTAATGTAAACGATAAAGGTCTTTATACAGATTATGGTTTGGTGAAAATTCCAGTTAATGATGCTAAATCTGCAAAAGTTGTTGATTTTTCAGACACCGGTTTTACTGGCTTTGATGGGATGGTTATTAATTCAAAAGGAAATGTAATTGGTGTAACAAATAACGGAACATCACCAGGCGGAAATACCTTAATCGAATTATCAAGTAAAAATGATTGGAAGTCTGCTAAAATTGTAAATTCAAAATCGATAACTACAAGTACGACATTAGTAGTAACACCAAGCAATAATAATTATATAATTAATCAAGATTTTTCAAAACCTATGAAAGAAACTTGGACAATCGAACAAATCAAATTTTAGAAGTACTTGAAATTGTAAATAAGAATAATGACACGCCAACAAAAAGTATAGGTAATAGTCAAGAAAGTGCAAATCATCAAGATTTGTGCTTTTTTTTGTGCATTTGTGTTATACTGAAAAGTAGTGCTTTTTAAACCGCTACTTTTCATATACCAAATCGTCAGACTCCCGAAGAGTTGGGAAAAACTTTTCGAAAAAATGTTATTTATTTACACAGATATTTTTGGTTAATTTGATTAAAATTCGTATCTCTAAGAATGAATTACATCAAAGGATCGATACGAACCCATCATAAAAATTTGTAATATAAAATAGCTTTTCTACACTTACTTTTCTTCATAATTTAGTTCCGTAGCTATGGCTATGCAACGAAATTATTCATTGATTAGGCACAAAACATATTATTTTCTAAATACAAATTTTCATCACGGATTAGTATAATAGAAAACAAACCGTTTTAATTCTAGAAATTATTGATTAGTTAATTGACAAAACCAAATTTCCTATTTTTACAAATAATTTCCTTTTTTAAAATTCTTTACCAAATTTTTCCTATTTTTGAAAAGTTGACTAAAATAATGGAAGTTTTTAGACGAACTGCCGTTTTAGCCAATTTGAAAACGATAAGATATATCCAATCTGTTAGAAATAAACAAAAATGAATTGATAAGACATAATTGAAAAAAATGAACGAATCAAAAATAAAATTTCCGCATATAATTGACCACTATCCAAGTGCTGAAATTCCTGTGAATGGAGTAACTTCCAGATTAATACAAGCAGAAGAACAGCAATTTATTTTTATAGAATTCGAGAGAGATGCAGAAGTGACAACACATTCACATAATGCTCAGTGGGGTGTCGTTCTTGACGGAGAAATGGAATTGACAATTGACGGAAAAATTAAGCATTTAAAAAAAAGGTGACAGTTATTTCATAGACAAAAATATTCCACACTCTGCCAAAATCAAAAAAGGACACAAGGACTTGACATTATTTGACCAAGCGGACGGATATAAAGAAGAAAAATAAGAATATTAAATTACATCAGATAAAATGGACATAAAAGACAATCACATCAATTATATTGAATTCAAAGCGAAAGACCTTGAAAAAATAAAGAAATTTTATACAGACTCTTTCAATTGGAATTTTATGGATTATGGACCTACATATGTAGCTTTTTCGGAAAGCGGACTTAAGGGAGGGTTTGAAAAAACTGAAAACGAAATTACAAACGGTGCATTAGTTGTTTTATATCATAAAAATCTTGACTTGATAAGGAATAAAATTATCGAATCAAATGGAAAAATTTCAAAAGATATTTTTTCTTTTCCTGGTGGACGCAGGTTTCATTTTACTGATCCCGCTGGAAACGAACTTGCAGTTTGGTCAGACAAATAGGATTTGAGAAATGTTTGAGAGATAAATGATAATAAAAAAACTGGCTGCAATAATATATAAAAATAATAGTCAAAATAGCAGTGAATTCAAGGTTTGTAGCCCGCTTTAACTTCATCGTAAATTGAAAGATTTGTACTCCGCAGTCGGCTATTATTCTTATACTCACCGTCAGACTCCCGACTTGTCGGAAGCTTGTCCCTATTTTTTTTGGGGAAACTGACGTTTTCTAAAAGTACCACTCAAATGAAAATTAAAATAAAAATTGTACTTTTGTTTGAGTATGGATAAAAAGATTGATAAAATACAAATTGATAATTTTTTGATTGATAAAATCAAAAAAATTATTACTAATTCTCGAACAAATATTGTTAAGAAAGTAAATCACGCATTAATTGCTACTTATTGGCAAACTGGGAGTGAAATTGTTACTGATGAAAAACGAAATGAGATAGATAATAAATCTTTAAGACAAATTATCCTTTCTCTATCAAAGCAACTTACAAAGGAATTAGGAAAAGGTTTTTCAAGATATAATCTTTTCAATATGCGAAAATTCTTTATTGAATATCCAAATGTCCAAACACTTTCTGGGCAACTTAATTGGTCTCATATTTGTGAACTTTTAATAATTGAAAACGAAGATAAAAGGAATTTTTATGAAAAAGAAATTGTCAATTCTAATTGGTCAATTAGGGAATTGAAAAATCAATCAGTTTGATTAACAACCAACAAAAAAGTACTAATTTCGCACGATGGAATTTGATCAAAGAAAAAACCATGTAGAGATAAGTATAATGAAGAAGTTCAAATTAGGGAAACTGATTGACGGTTTATGTAATTAATAATATAAATATAATTCAAGAAATAACTAAATACTCTTTATATCACAAAAAAGGAATTACAGGTAATTCGAGTTCATATTTTAGTCATATATTTTCTCTTAGCACAAATTTAATAAATAATTTAGTCCAATGAAAAAAGCAAAGTTTATAGTATTCGAAGGAATTGATGGCTCAGGCAAATCAACAATCAGCAATATGCTTTTTGAAAAAATAAATTCGCATACTGGAAATATATATAAAACATTTGAACCTACTGACAGTCCTATTGGTTCGGTTATTAAAAACATACTTAACAAAAGGATTGTATCTGATGACAAAACAATTGGAGCACTATTTCTTGCAGACAGGTTAGATCATATACAAAACCCAATATCAGGCATGTTAAATTATTTAAATAAAGGAATACATGTTATATCTGATAGGTATTATTATTCTTCATATGCCTATCATGTACCTATGTTATCTATGGATTGGGTTATTAATGCAAATAAAGCTTGTGCTGACTTATTAAGACCAGATATTGTGTTTTATTTTGATATTTCTGCTGATGAAAGTATGAGACGCTTAAGTTTATCGAGATCATTTCTTGATTTATTTGAAACAAAAGAAAAAATGGAGCAAGTAATACTTAATTATAGGGAAGCTATTAAAAGAGAAGGAAAAAAAGATAATGTTGTTATTATTGATGGTCAAAAAAACATTAATGAAATATTCGATGAAGTTTGGGAGATAACATCCAAGCTATTAGAAATTAAACCCGATGGTAAAAATGAATCAAAAGATATAGTTTAACACGCTCGGTAACACAGGATAAAATCTATTGTGGCTAAAGTGATTGATTCAATTTTTTTTGATTAACTTACTAAAAATCCGTATCTTTAAATGAGCATTCTATCTAAAAATTTAATAGAAAACAAGCAGTTTTAATCCCTGGAACTATAGATTAGTTAATTGGCAAAAATATTTTCCTTTTTCAAATTTCTTCTTCAAATTTTTCTTATTTTAAAAAAGTTAAAACCCTTGCAAAAGGTGATTGGTTGTTTAAATTTGAGGCTAGAGAAAAATTTAATACCGCAGTCTCGATGGCTATCGGGATGAGAATGTTAAATTTATTGATAACAAAGAAGTTGGGCAAAGAATTGCCTTTATTTATTTTCTTTATCGTCTTGCAACGGTCTTAAGTTAACCAAAACGATATGGGTTTTTAGATAACTTGTATCCATTTTTCGGGAAACGGACTTGTGTACAGGCAAAAAGGAATATTGTAATGACTATTAGTTATAACTTTTGGTCATTACAATAATTTGAATTGCCTTTGTCTTAAAAAAGAAAATGTATCAGAGAATACTCGAAAATATTGTAAAAGGAAGAATAGGAAGCAAAAAAGCAATTATAATTGTTGGAGCAAGACAGGTGGGAAAGACTACTTTAGTTAGGGATTTATTAAAAGAGAAAGAATATTTATTTTTTGATGCAGATGACCCGACTATCAGGCAACTTTTATCAAGTCCAAATACAGAACAATTAAGATCATTTCTTGGGGATTACAAAACAGTATTTATAGATGAAGCTCAACGAATTGAAGGAATAGGATTGACCTTAAAAATTATTACTGACCAGTTCAAAGACATTCAATTATTTGTTTCCGGTTCCTCTTCATTTGATTTAGGAAACAAACTAAATGAGCCATTAACTGGCAGAAAGTGGGAATATGAATTATTTCCTATATCGTGGGAAGAATTTGAAAATAAAGAAGGATTTATCAAATCTGAACAACAAATTGAAAATCGTTTATTGTATGGATTTTATCCTGAAGTTTTAAATAACCAGGGAAAAGAAAAAGAAGTATTGAAAAATTTGGCAAGCAGTTATTTATATAGAGATATATTGTCATTTTCAGAAATAAGGAAACCAGAAATACTTGACAATCTCTTATTAGCACTTGCTTTACAAGTTGGAAGTGAAGTCAATTATAATGAACTTGCACAGACAATAGGTGTAAACAAAATTACAATTCAAAAATATATTGATATTCTTGAAAAGGGTTATATAGTCTTTAGGTTAAACAGTTTCAGTAGAAATTTAAGAAATGAAATAAAGCGAAACAGAAAAGTTTATTTTTATGATAATGGTATTAGTAATATGATTATAGGAAATTTCAATCAACTTAAATTAAGAACGGATGTTGGCGCTCTTTGGGAGAATTTCTTAATATCAGAAAGGGTAAAACAAAACACTTATAAAGCTACTTATGCAAGAATGTATTTTTGGAGAACAAAACAACAGCAAGAAATAGATTTTGTAGAAGAAAAGGATGGTAAAATCTCTGGATTTGAATTTAAATGGAAATTAAAATCTAAAATTAAATTACCTGAAACATTTATTAAAACATATAATGCAGAAACAGAAATAATTGACAGAAATAATTTTAGAAAATTTGTAGTAATAAAATAGACGGTGTACAACATATAATAAACGTAAATGTTGAATGGTATTTGAAAAGTAAAAAAAATGGAATTTCACAAAAAGCCGAATTGAAACTGTGTTAGATAATTATTTTTGAGTATAATTAGTTAATTTAGTCAAGTGAAACTAATTTTTTAAAAAAACACGTCAATTATTTGATTAATAGTTTGTTAATTTGTATCTTTGCAAGAACAACAATAAATTTTTTATGAAAAAGATAGTTACCATGATTGTGTTATTTGCAGTAATGCAATCTTTCGGACAGTTTGGATTTAAGAAGTGGTATTTTTCTGCAGGAGCAGTCGGAAAATATCTAACCGCGGAAAAATATACCGGTTATGATTTTAATCTAACGTTTATTCCAAGATACAATTTTGTAGAAATCAATAGCGAGTCAACCTTATCTGTAGAGGTAAGACCTCAAATAGGGATTGGTACGCGTAATTGGTATCTTTATGGAGAGTACGATACAACTTTTCCCACAAGAATGAGCTATGGTATGCCTTTGTTGATTAACTACAATTGGGGTTTAAATTCCGAAGAAAATTCAATGTTTATAACAGGTTTTTATATCGGAGGTGGATATGGTATTTCCAATGTTTTGTCAAACGAACCACCTTATGATCCTGTTCACGGGTTTGTAATAGATGCCGGCGTTCGTATGGATGGTAGTCCCATTTCACATCTTGGTGCTACTTATACTATTGGACTTGACGGCAAAAGCAACGTATATAGCTTTGGTTTCTTTTATGATTTTTAAAAAATAGTTTTTTAGGTTTCATCATACCATGAGGCATATTTGATATAGTTATCGGCAATTCTTTTGATTTCACCTTGAACCAATTCAGGGCTGATATCTTTAATTTTTTCTGCAGGAATGCCGGCATACACACTTCCTGATTTTACAATAGTTCCTTTTGTAACGATAGAACCTGCTGCTATAATAGAATTGGATTCTATGACAGCATTGTCCAAAATAACGGCATTCATTCCGATTAATACATTGTCATGAATAGTGCATCCATGTACTGTTGCATTATGTGCAATAGATACATTGTTGCCAATATTGGTGGGCGCTTTTTTGTAGGTGCCGTGAATAACCACACCATCTTGAACGTTTACTTTGTGTCCCATTTTTATGTAATTGACATCGCCACGTACTACTGCGCTAAACCAAATACTACATTGATCTCCGGCAACCACATCTCCTATAACAGCAGCATTGTCAGCCAAAAAGCAATTCTTGCCAAATTGTGGCGATTTTCCTTTGATTTTTTTTATGATTGCCATGTGTAATGATTATATTTATTGGTAAGAAAAATAATCTTCTAAAGCTTTTTTCCAATTCCTGATTTTAATATCAAAGTTTTTTTCTGCTTTATCTTTTGATAAGACAGAATAGAGGGGACGACAAGCAACATCATTATATTCAACATCTTTAATAGGTGCAATTTTATTCTCAATACGGGCTAATTCCAATACTTTTTTTCCAAAATCGTACCAAGAGGCTTTTCCTTTATTGCTAAAATGGTATAAACCATATAAGTTATTGTCTTTTTCAGCTTTTTTAATGGCTGTAAAAATAAAATCAATTAAGTCTTTGGCATAAGTGGGCACACCAATTTGATTTTCAATCACCTTTATTTTAGCTTTTTGACGCGCCAGTTGTAGCATTGTTTTCACAAAATTTTTGTTATAATCAGAATAGAGCCAAGAGGTTCTGATAATAAAATATTTATTTAAATATTGTTGAATGATTTCTTCACCCAATAATTTTGTTTTGCCGTAAAAGTTTATGGGATTGGTAGCGTCAGCTTCGGTATATGGTGATTTTTTTAATCCGTCAAAAACATAATCTGTTGAAATATGTACTAAGGTAAAATCATATTTTTTAGCTGCTTTTGCAAGATTGGCAACACCGTTTACATTATTTCTAAAACATTTTACACGTTCATTTTCAGCTTGTGTTACATTGGTGTAAGCGGCAAAATTGAAGCAATAATCATATTTTTTTTGCTTAAAAAAAGTTTTTACCGTTTTAGCATTAGATATGTCCAACATATATCTCGATTGATAGTCAAATTCATAGCCTTTGACCTTTAACATTCTCAGTGTTTTTCCGAGTTGACTTCCTGCGCCAGTAACCAAGATTATTTTCTTTTTCATCAGATTGTTTTTTTTGAGGCTTATATGTAAATTAAGTAATGGTTTATTAAATTTATAATTCGTGTAATATTTCTTTTAAGTAAGGTAACTTAGTATCTTTATCGGATAATGTAACTTTTGAAAGATCAAATTGCCAATCTATATTTAAATCAGGGTCATTGTATTTAACACCCGACTCACTGCTTTTGTTGTAATAATTGTCTATTTTGTAGCAAAAAATGGTGTCGTCTTCTAAACATAAATAACCATGTGCAAATCCTTTGGGAATAAATAATTGTAAATGATTTTCTGCACTTAAAACAATTGAAAAATATTTCTTGAAGCTAGGAGAATCCTTGCGTAAATCAACAATAATATCTAGCACGCTTCCTTTTAAAATACTCACCAATTTTGATTGGGCAGCATTCCCTTTTTGAAAATGTAATCCACGTAATACGCCTTTAGAAGATTTAGAAATGTTGTCTTGAATAAAATTAATATCTAAACCGGTTAGTTCTGTAAAACTTCTTCGGTTGTAAAATTCATAGAAAAATCCTCTTCCGTCTTGAAATATATTGGGCGAAATCACAAAGCTATCTACTAAATTGGTTGGCGTTATTTTCATTCAGCTTTTAATTTTTTTTTTGATAAGCATTTAAATATTTATTAAAATCAATTAATAATAAAATAATAAACAAAGCTAAAATGCCAATTAATGGATATTTAACATACAAGTTGTTAGCCAAGCCGGAGGCTTTGTTTCCATAAGTCGGAAATGCATTTTTAAATTGTAAAATATGGGCAAATCGGTTTATTTTTCTCGAGGCATTTTCTAATAATTTAGCTTCATATTCTCTAGAGTAGAATAGGTTGTAGGGAGATTCAAAGCCTTTTTGTTTATCGCCTAGCGCAATACTGGTGCCTCCCGAAGGATTTTTTGCCATTTCTATCATTACTTTATCATAAACTTTTCGCATCGAATCCATTTCTTTAAAAGAGTGTAGTATTTTTTCTTTGCGGATGTTAAGGGCAAGCATATACGTGTCCTTTTTGTTTATCAATGATTGGTTGTTATCCAAAATTTTGGCAAAGCCTTTGTTGAGTTTGTTGAAAACCGTAGGTTCATCAGCAACGACTTTAATCGTCCAGTAGTTATATAAATCTTCATTGTTGATGACTTCTTTTTTGTAATCTTTAAATTTAATACTTTTATAAACAGTTGTATCCATTCCCATAAGGTAATCTTCATAATTCTGAAGTAAATACACATCATTTATATTGGATTTGATGTCAAATTTCACTAATTTTTTTGCACTTGTCGTGTCTATTTGTAACTGTTTTGCCAATTCATCATATTTTTGTTGTTGAATTAGATTGTTAAACAAATATACTTTTTCTTTTAAAGGAATTTGTGCATCATAATTGGTTTGAACTGTGATTTCGGCACTATATAAGTCTTTTTTTTCGGTAGGTGAAAAGTAAGCAGCTATTAATCCTATTAAGATAACAGCGCCAAAGTATAGATAGTATTTTTTTATATAAAGTAAGAATTCTATAAATAAGTTGAATATTTGTTTAAAAAAATTCTTGATTGCGCTAAAAAAACTTTTAAACATGCTACCAACAGCACTAAAAAATTGTAAGATATCTATTTCTTCCGGATTGTAATCTTGCTTATTCATAAGTTTGTTATTTTAATATCTGATTCAATATTTTTTTTGTAATAATATATGTAGGGCGTACGCCTTTTTCGCCTAAAGGTCCCGATGCCAATGTGCTACCGGTTTCCAAAGGGTTGTCCGAAGCATAATAAGCATATCTAACTACGACATCCGGGCTGATATTTCCCCTGATTTTTGAAGCCGATTGAATGGCTTTTTGATAATGCGCACCTTCCATTTCCAAACCGATGGCTTGCCAAGTGGAATTTTTGAAAAATGCCAATATATCTTTATTTTGTAGCGATGTTCCCAGTACGCTTACCATTGTTCCTTCGTACACCTCTATGTCTTCGTCTTTAAAGTCTTCTTTGTGCAAATGATTGTTCAATGGATAATTGTCGGCAGTTCCTTCAAACATATGAACATTGGGAATCATAATATCGCCTTTTTTGCCAACCAATATACCTGCTTTGCCCATTATAGAGATTGATTTAACATCCAAGTGTTGTTTAATATTGCATTCTTCATAAGGTTTTAAAAGCTCGTCCATTACTTCAAATGCTTGCTCTCCAAAAGCATAATCCATTACAATAATTACCGGTTTATCTGTATTTTTTGTCATGTTAAACGAACTGACACTTGTTTTTATTTTGGCGGTGTCAAAAATTTGTACATCAATATTGGCACCTGAGGTGTCATCGATTAAATACATTCCGTTTTTTATAGCTTGTCGATATACTTTATCTCTTAAATCTTGTTTGTTTTCTTGGCTTAATTCTTTATAAATCAACATGTCTTCTTTGTCGCTTTTAAGTGCTTTTTTTGCAAATAAAATATTCATTACGGAGTGCATGTTGGCGCTGATAATATGAATGGGACGTTCTAGTAAATCTTTTTCTTTTAAAACATTCTTTATACGATTTGCCCAAATTTCACCATATACATGATGTCCCAATCGTTCTCGTAAACGCGGACTGAATTTAATGGATCTTTTTTGGTTAAAAAAGGCTTCATCGATAGCCAATTGTCCAAGCCAATATATAATATGAAAAAATCTGTTGGGATTTTTTTTCTCAGAAAAGGTTTTGTAAACAGCTTTGGTTTCGGCAAAAGTGCGTCCTAAGAGTGTAGATAAATAAGCAATTATTACTTCGATTTCTTTTGGACTGAGTTTTTTATTTTTTAAGACAACTTGTTTCAAATTTTTCCATTCTCTTCCCGGTTCACCTTTATCGTTAATGATGGCTTTGTCCTTTATTTTATGCGATTCTATAAATAGAAAAGTCAAATGTGTAAGTATATCGTAAACATCTGAACGACCACGTGTTAATTCAATATTCATTTGATCTTTGTCGATGCGGTAACAGTTTCTTCTTCGTTTTGGTGGAATAATAGTTTTAAATTGTGAATCGCTATAACCTTCGTCGTCGGTTAAATAAATGACGCGACATTCTTCAATCCCTTCCGGAAGTCTGTCTATTACATATTTAAGTCCGTTTAATTCGCTTTTGTTTGAAGCAATTGCACCATATATTTCAGGGCGAAGCATTAGCAACCCTTGCATCAAAGTATTTCCAGATACACCATAAGGTTTGTAGAACCCACGGTTTAATAAATGACGCATTGTTATGTATAATCGTTCTATTGCATTGGAAGATTCTCTAGCACGCGTTCTTTTTTTTATATCCAATTTTGTCATATTTAGTACGTCTTTAATTGCAAAGATAATGAATTAGTTGGAAGTCTAAAAACAGACGATTGACAATTTGTAATAGTAAAATGTGTGTTGCTTATTAATAACGAATTTTAAATGATATGCTTTATGTTTGTTTTTTTTCTTTACTGTTTTTGTTCTAGTTTTAATTCCCATTGCCAAGCATCTCGTAAGGCGTCTTCCATGCTCAATTGGGCTTTCCATCCCAATTCTATTTCAGCAAAACTGGTGTCAGCCCAGACAGCCACAACGTCGCCTTCACGTCTATCGACAATTTTATAATTTAGTTTTAGATTATTTACTTTTTCAAAAGCATTGATAATTTCCATAACAGAGCTGCCCCGTCCTGTTCCTATATTAAAAATTTCAAAATCAGATTTATTCTTTTTTTGAATCAGTCTTTCCATAGCTACGACATGTGATTGCGCCAAATCTACTACATGAATATAATCGCGTATGGCAGTACCGTCTTCGGTTGGATAATTATTGCCAAACACAGAAAGTTGTGGACGTTTGCCAATGGCTGTTTGTGTGATAAATGGAATAAGATTTTGCGGTACACCATTGGGTAATTCACCAATAAGCGATGAAGGATGTGCGCCAATTGGATTAAAATAACGCAATGCAATAGCTTTTAGCCCATAAGCTTTTGAGCTGTCTTTGATGATTTCTTCGCCTATTTGTTTCGTGTTTCCGTAAGGAGATAAGGCTGGTTTTACCGGATCGGTTTCGGTAATAGGCAGCTTGTCAGGCTCGCCATAAACGGTGCATGATGAACTAAAAATAATATTTTGGAGTAAGTGCGATTGCATTTGTTGCAATACATAAATCAAAGTTGTAATGTTGTTTTCGTAATACAATAATGGCTTTTGGACACTTTCATTGACCGCTTTTGAAGCAGCAAAATGTATGATGCCTTTTAAATCTGTATGGCGGTTAAAAAAATCGATTACTTTACTTTTGTCTCGTAAATCAATTTTTTCAAATTTCGGTTGGATGCCTGTAATTTTGGTGATACCATCTAAGACTTCGATGTTTGAATTGGATAAGTTGTCGATAATTATTACTTCGTATCCTTTGTTTTGTAGAGCGACGACCGTGTGAGAGCCTATAAAACCCAATCCGCCTGTTACGAGTACTTTCATATATTTTTTGTTTATTATTAGTTATTATGTAAGCTTGATAATTATTACGTGTTTAAGAATTTATCGCGAGGCTTTCATGTATTTATTATTTCATGTTTTTTAGCAGTGATCATAAATTTTAAAACACTTATCAAGCTAAGATATTGTTTGTAAGTGCAATTAATGCAAGCGTTTTTAACGAGAACAAATGTAATGATATAAGTTGAGATGACATAATTGTTTATAAAACTAATCCCAATCAAAATGTTTTTTATGACGAAGTTTTTTCTTATCCGATTGTTTTTTTTTAGATTTTAAACGTTTCAAGACAGATGATTTGCTTGGTTTCGTAGGTTTTCTTTTTTTTGGTTTTATTAGGGCATTTTGTAGTAGCTTGATAAATTTTTTAATAAGATTTTCTTTGTTTTTATATTGGCTTCTGCTGTGCTCGTCTGTTAAAATTAAAATACCTTTATTGTTGATTCTATTGTGCAATTTGCTGAAAATAAAGTTTTTTTCCGTGTCGTTTAATCCTTTTGAGGTTTGGATATCAAAATGCAATACTACTTTGGTAGCCACTTTGTTGACGTGTTGTCCACCCGGACCGGAGGCGCTAATTGCCGTTATCTTTATTTCTGATAAAATACTTGGTATATGCATCTTACAAAGATATGCAGAATTAATTTTATGTAAAGTACTTGTTTTTCTTAAAGTGATAAAAAAAATTCTTATATTTGGACAACACAAATGAACAATTTTTATATGCTTTTTTTACAAAAAAAAATTCTTTTTTGGATACTCGTATTATGGTCTTTTTCATTATTTGCCCAGACGCAAAATATAGATACGTTGTTTAATAAAATTTTGCTTAAACCAAATAGTGCTGAAAAAATTGATGCGCTTATAAAACTGAATACTAAGGCTCACTACAGTCGCTCAGATATACTTGAAAAAGCATTTGAAATTGCCACTGAGATATACGATGTTGAAGGATTGGCAAAAGCTTATGATCAAAAAGGTTATATAGCAAGAAGAAATAATCATTTTATTAAATCTATTGAGTATCATAAAAGAGCTTTGGGTTTTTTAGAGAAAACAAAAGATACAACCTTAAAAACCAGATGTTTAAACAATCTTGGTGTTTCATGTAGAAAGGCCAATATGGAAAAAGAGGCGTATAAATATTATATCTCGGCTTTGGTTTTGGCCAAAGCACAACGCGATGATAGGGCACAAGCGCGTATATTAAATGGTATTGGAAACGTTTTTATCAATACTGAAGAATACGATAAAGCACTTTTTTATTTTGAAAAAGCCCTTTCCATAGAAGAAAAAGAAAACAGTTTGCGTGGGCAAGAGTATAATATTGCCAATATTGGTGAAATATATCTTTATAAGAAAGAGTATGATTCATCAGAAGTTTACTTGAAAAAATCTTTGGCTTTGGCGCAATCTTTATATAAATTGGACAATACCGGAGTTGAACATAACTTGCTGGGTTTGCTTTATAAAGATAAAGGAGAATACATAAAATCTATATTTCATTATAGGGAAGCTATTCCGATGCTCGAAAAAAGAAATATCAAGCGGTATATTGCAAATTCTTATATTAATATGGGTTTAAGCGAACTGTTTCTAAGTAAGCATAAACAAGCATTTTTAGATATTAATAAAGGATTAAAAATTGCGAGAGAAATTGGGTCAAAAGAAAATATATCCTTGGGTTATAATGCCTTGGTAACGTATTATGCCAAAACTAAAAATTTTAAAAATGCGTTGGATGCTCATGTTTTAGCAAAAAAATTTCACGATAGTATTGTAAATATAACCACTAGAAATAGTATTATTAGTTCCCAAATTATTTATGAGACTAAGGAAAAAGATGAAAAAATAAAACAATTGGCTTATGAGAAATATTTAGAGAAGAAAACCTCTCGTAAAAATTTTTTAAGAATGATTGGTATCGGAATTTTTAGTGTATTAATGGTTTCCTTTTTATATTTATTTTTTAATTTGAAACGAAAGAATCAAGATTTGGAGTTGGAACAAAAAAACTCTGAAATTCAAAAATACTTGTTAAAGATTAATAGTTTGGAGAATAAAGTCCTTGCCGATGAGGGAAAGCCGGAAACTGATCTTGATGAAAAGCTAAAAGATTTGGAATTAACCAAAAGAGAACGCGATGTTTTAAAATTAGTGATGGAAGGACATTCTAATGAAGAGATATCACAAAAAATGTTCATTTCAAAAAATACGGTAAAAAGTCACGTAAAAAATATCTATAATAAACTGGATGTTAAAAATAGAATTCAGGCTGTTAAAAAAATACACGATGCTTAAATTTTGTTCTTTTTAAGGAATTTTTGTATTTTTAGAGGCATATCTTCTTTGTTTTCGACATAACTCATATGTCCTTCGCTAATTTCGATATAATCGGTTTCTTTACAGTCCAATGCTAAGTTTCTAATTTTCTTTAATACAATTAATGGATCTTTTTTGCCAACTATCCAGAGTTTTGGATAGCTTTTTCGTGCGCAAAACAAGTCTGAATGATCCGATCTTAATTTCATACCCCGTAAAGCAGCAATAATATTTTCAGGTTGCATATTTAAGGATTCGGAAATCAGATTTTGAATTTCTTTTTTATATTTTTCACGATTGCCAGGGGCAAAAAAACTAGGAATGGCAGCTTTGATGTATGCTGTATGATTTTGTTTGACAGTTTTAATGCCCCTTTCTCTCGCTTCCCGTTTTTCTCTATTATCTGCAAAAGGATGCGAATTAAGTAAACCTAAACCGGATAATTTTTCTGGGAATAACGAAGCAAAAGCCAAACTGATATAACCGCCCATGCTATGACCAATAATACTTGCTTTTATAATATTGTGTTGGTTCATAAAATCGCTTACAACACGTGCTTGTTGTTCCATTGTATGAATGTCACAGAGTCCGTCGCTTTTGCCATGCCCCAATAAATCTAGGGTGTAAACGCTATGGTCATCTTTTAATATTTCTACCACAGGATCCCACATTTTTTGGTTTTCCATAAAACCGTGGATTAGGATAACGGCAGGACCATCTCCTCTTTTTTTATAACTAATATCTACTTTTTTATAATTGTATTTCATTGCTTAAATGGCGTTTAATCACATTTACAAAGTTATTAAAATAATCTTGATTTGTCGGTGTATTTTGTGTTTATTTGAATTTAAAATATTAAAAAAAGATAATTAATTTTTGTTATAAATCGGTAAGGTAATCATACAAATAAAACCAAATATAATCACTAGTAATGTTTGAGTTGTCCACATTAATAAACCAAAAGCGGTTCCGGTTTCAATAGATACACCATAAAGTGCCAATGCTTCTGCTACAAAAACGGGGTAAACACCAAAACCGCCATTGGAAATAACCATGGCAATACTGCCTGCAATAAAACTCACTAATATGGCGTCAATGCCTAAATGTTTGGTTTCCGGAAATGCCAAAAGCACGATCCAAAACATAGCCACGTATAAAAACCAAATAATAGTAGTTTGTAAAATAAACCACCATTTGTGAGGCATTTTAAGAATACTTGTCATTCCCTCAATTAGTCCTAATACAAAATTTCTTATTTTGACAATAATAGAGTTTTTGGATTGTTTTAACCAACGTAAAATGAAGTAGAATATTAAAATTATAGCTAATAATTCACCTATCAATAAAATAGGATTTTTTGGAATTTTTGGTGCTAGCATTTCATAAATTAAATCGAATTGTAAAAAAAATGCAAGTCCAATAAAAAGCAATAAAAAGAATATGTCAGCTATACGTTCGGCGACAATTGTACCAAAAGCTTTGTCAAATGAAATGTCTTTTTCATATTTCGAAAGCGTAGCAGCCCTGCCAAATTCTCCTGCTCTGGGAATAGCCAAATTGAGTAAATATGATAAACCAACTGTTAATACTAAATTCATTTTTCTAGGATGATATGAAAGTGTATCTAACAAATAATCCCATCGGTAAGCTCTAATAATATGGCTCAACAAACCCAACAAAAGCGAAAGGAAAACCCATTTGAATTCTGCGTGTTTTATGCTTTCTAATATTTCTTGTAATTGTGTGTCGGTAAAACCAGACATAAAATAATAAAGTATTCCGGCACCTAGTAGTAATGGCAGTATAATTTTTAAGAATTTTTTCATACTTTTTTCGGTCTTTATTCTCAATTAGTAAATTGACTAAAAGTCATTTAATTTGTTAATTAAAAAACGATAAGCTTTCTAAATTGTAGAATAATTCTGTGCAAATATAAGTAGAAAGTTATAAATAGCAACAGAAATTAGAATATGAATAAAGTGCTCTTAATGAGAAGGTTAAACGAAGAGCCTAAATTTATTTTAATAAATTGGTATCAGGATTCGGAAAAACAATTGTAGGTACATATTGCTTAGCTTCTTCCATTTCCATCCAAGTATAGGTCATAATGATGATAACATCGCCTTTCTGTACACGTCGGGCAGCCGGTCCGTTTAAGGTGATTTCACCACTCCCGCGTTTTCCTTTAATAATATATGTTTCAATGCGTTCACCATTGTTTACATTTACTATTTGTACTTTTTCGCCCTCAATCATATTGGCTGCATCTACCAAATCGGCATCAATAGTAATACTACCAATATAATCCAATTCGGCACCGGTAACTTTGACTCTGTGTATTTTTGATTTAAAAACTTCTACTAACATAGTTTTACAAAGGTATAATATTTATTAAATTTATTTCAAAAAATATGCCAAAAATTGTTTGCTCTATCTAATCAAAAGATGTTTTCATTGCGTTATGTAATAAAACAAGTACAATTGTCATTTATTGTGTAGAAATATTGAATAAACACTTAATAAAAAATTATTAAAGTTGAGATATTACAATAACAAAAAAATATTTTTGAAATTCAATAATATTAATCGATCAATTTATTAATCCATTTTTTAGCATAATAAGTTTCAGATAGTGGTATTTGTAAGGTTTCGCTATGTTTTAGGGTTCTGTCGGTATAAAAATAAGTTAAAGAAATACCTTCAAAAGGTTCTTGTATGATTTTTACTTTTTTAATACCTGACAAAGGGAAATCCCAATTGTGAAAATACCCATTGATATAAGCGTATTTTTTGCCAATTAATACAATACCATCGCCTTTTTTGTTTTTGTATCGATAATAATAAGGCATTCCGTAAGCAAATATTGTCAATAATAATATGAGCCCTATCAAGACACCGAGCATGGCCAATTTGCCTTCTTCAATTATTGCAATAAACACACCAAATACAATGATTGAGATAAAAGAAATGCTAATCAAAATAAGACTGTTATTTAGCAATTCTTTTTTAAATAGTTGATTTACATAAGCATCTTTTTGTTCGGGAGTTAAGATCCATTCGGCAATTAAACTTTCTCCTGAAATCAGTTTTTTTAATTTTTCTTCTCGACTTCTAAACATAATTGCTATAATAATGGATAATGCTAAAAATAAAATTGATAGCATTATTAAAGCAGGATGAATGTTTATTATTTCTAAGTAATTTAACAATAGAATTGCTACAAAGAAACAAGCGGAAATCCATGATTTATTATAAATGCTTGTTTGATTATTTTGTGCTTGTATTTTACGATTGATAGGTTCAATAATTTTATTATTGTTTGATAAATCTCTAAAATTTTCTTTTGACATAACGATAATTTTATTTTTTGTTTCCGGCAAAAATTAAATAAATAGTACTCATTAGCATGCCGAGCAAAGACAAAGTGGCAATGCTTGAAATAGTATTCACAAACAAAACTTGGGACATTTCCATCAAAAAAGAGATGAGTAGTAAACTTTGTAAAACTAAAATAATAATAGCCAGCCAATTAATTGGTTTTTCTTTTTTATTTCTAATGAAATATATCAGTAATATTATAAATGAAAATATATTATTGCCAATTGCCAGATCGTTTTCTTTGCCCAAAAAAAACACAAGGATTGAAAATGCGATGTATCCTAAAATTGCTTTTAGACCATGTGTACTTCCTTTTGGCGAAACGTTTGATGTTTTATTGATTTCTTTTGGCGAATCTATTTGTGTTCTGTCCTCATTGACAAAGCTTTTTTTTACTTTTCTTTTTATGGTGTCCTTGGATAAATCTTTTAAGGATTTGACCACACCTTTTTCGAGATTGCTTTGTGATTGTTTTTTTTGGTTTGTTTGCAAAATTTTGGTGCCACAATTTGGACAAAATTTTGCATCTTTTTCAATAGCATTTCCGCAGTTTGGACAGTAATTCATAACTTTTTATTTATAAATAGGTTTTAGATTAACTTTGTGATCAAATTTAGATAAATCCTTAAATCGATTGCTCATATCTATGGCGACATCTCCGATATTTTTATACCCCAATTTTTTAAGTGAAGCTTGTGCTTTTGCTAATTTTTCAGGACTAATATTTGCATCGGTTGGTACGTTTTTGACGATTTCCATTGCTTTCTGCAAATTTTTGGATACTTCAGGAAGTTTAATGCCTTGTTTTAGGTAGCCATCGCGTACTTTTTTTAATGTTTTTACACCTTTTTGAGCTTGTGCATAGGCTTCGGGAATTACGTCCGGTTTTAGTGAATTTTTTACTTTATTTTCATACATTTCACCCATTGCTTTAGCATCATGAAGTGTGGTTTCACCTCTTTCAGCTTTTAAGACATTGGGTTCAGTGGTGATTAATTCACCAGTTTCGGGATCGTAGAAATGGTCGGAATAATCCATGCTTGCTTCTGCGTCAAATCTATCAGTACCGCGTTGTTGGTGGTGACCTGCCCATTCTTCTGCAGAAATGGTGCTGGGTTTATTTGTCAATTCTCCAAAAGTTTTATAGGATTTGTCTAGCCATCTGTTGCGTTGTATTTCTATCCAAACTTCTTTCCCGGAGTTGGTTTTTACTTTTCTTAATACGCGGTAATCTCTATCGGTATTGAGATTATATCCTTTGTCGCCTGGTGTTCTAAAATCATCAATTTTAATGTCAGTTTTATTCAAATGGTATTTTTCAGATAAATAATCTTTAAGTTTTGTATCGTGTTCACCATATATTTTATTTCGGGTACGGTCAAAGGCTTTTTTGAGCCAATCGGGAGCATGATTTTTTAGCGTTCGTACTTTGGCGGGGTCTCGCATATATTCCAAAACTTTATCCATTTTGACATATTCTTCGCCTTTTGCTCCCTTGACATTTTTTTTAATTTCAGATAAAACGCTATCTACATCTGTAGTAGGAATTTTATATCTTAAAGCATTTTTATGTAAATGTTGGGTAACTTTTCTAATGATTAATTCATCTCTTATTTGACGTGCCGTTGCTTTTGCGGCTTCTATCATGGAACGTGTTTCGTACAAATTATAGGTGTATTCACATGCGATGAAAATAGTCCAAGCCAAGACTTTATTTTTGGTAACAAAATGTTCAATATTTTCAATGCTAATCAAGTGTCCTTTGGTGACATTGATTAACATGGGTACAATTTTTTGATATTGCCTGTCATAAAAAACTTCGATAGGTTGATCTTCATAAATATAAAAATTCACCCCTTCAATTATTTCTTCCTTAGCAGTATTAATTGCAACAGTTGCTACGCCTCCAGCTGCGCCAAAACGTGCCATATAAAACGACAATAATGAATTAAAAGCGATATCTCCTGCCCATTGTGTCCATTCCAGGGTTACGACAATTCTATTTGCCCAAATATCTACATTTTTATAGCCTTCAGCTCCTTCTGCTAATATAAGATTATAGGCGATTTTCCATATTTGTTGTCTTAAGCCTACCAATCCTTCGGCGTCTAAAAATTCTTTTCGTTGTTCTAATAAAGCATTGATTTTGTTTCTTGGCGTTCCTTCCGGAATGTAAGTATTGATAATATGTTTACAGTCTGTATAGGCTTCATCCCAAGAAGGGTGTTTTCTGCCATCATCTTTTGTTTTGAGACTGAGAATGATTTCCGTTTCAAAGATTTTAGCTATTTTTTGGGTTGAGGTAATGGGTGTTTTTACACGATAATGTAAATCAAAAGTATTACCGTATCCCGGAATTTCTTCGGTGCTTTCTAGGTTATATCGTCCGTATGGAATATTGTAAACCAATTCGTCAAAAGTAAATTTTGGTTGCAATACACTATGTAAATTTTTAATTTTTTTGTCGGTATTAATCAATTCAAATTGCAATTGAGATAAGCCATTTTTATCCACGACAATTCGATCTGTTTTTTCATCGTAAACATACAAACCAAAATCTATATTTTTGGATAAATTACCATCTGCAGTAAAGCTTATTTTATGTGCTTTATCAGTGCCATCTTCTATATAAAGTCCTTCTTTTGATATCATAACATAAATATCTCTTTCGAGTGGATCTTCATTTTTTTGTTTGGCTTGTATTATGAGTTTTGTACGTATAAAACGTTCTGATTCATCTGGTTTTTTGATGGGTCCGGTTAATATAATTTCAGTTTTGGTATCGCTTATTTCATGTAATTTAATTTCGGTAAGTGCTGCTGCATTTCTGCCGTCTTCTGTTTGGTAAAATGCATCAAAATGCCAAGGGACTTTGCTGTCGCAATCTTGTATAAATGCCCTTAAAGTAACTTCAGTAATATTATCCGAAACCGGAAACGAAATTTGATCTATATTGGTATCTATTTTGCAGTCTATCAAGTTTATCGTCAGGTTGTTTTCAATGTTTATGAGTTGATTTTTTTCTTTGTATTCAACAGAAATTCCGAGAACGACAGATTTAGGAGGATGTGAAACTGGAGCATTTGCATCCGGGTCGGAGGCTTCAATATTTATAGCTGCCCAACCATCATCCCAAATAGGATCTGATAAATCTAACCATTTTGATTGTCTGCCGTCAAATTTAATAGCTTTGCTTAATTCGTCAAGTGCTAGTCCCTCTTCTCCTAAAACCCGGGCATAACAAGTAAGTTGTTGTTGTGTATTTGGACGAAGATTACGTGAATTATTTGGTTTGGTTTTGACTTCAATTCTTTTTTTGCCGGTGCTAATTTGTATTTGTCTTTGTACCGTATGCTCACCCGATTGGGCAGTGAGCAAAATATTAAAATTGGTTTGTGTTGGAGATTTTTTGAGTAACAACTGTGTTTTGAGTGTTCCGGAAGCAGATGCAGGACTTATTTTGAGATTTTTTTCAGCACAAGATAAATTGAAATTGGCACTGATAACGTGTTTTTCTTTTTGGGTTACACGCCAAACTTGTCCTAATAATTGTTGTGGTTTTCCGGATACTAGGTTAAAATGATCCTTGTTGAGTTGCAACACATATTCGACTTCTTCATTTTTATCCTTTTTATCCTTTTTATCTTTTTTCTTTTTGTTGTCTTGTTTATTTTTTTTGAGTTTTGTTTTTTTTCGTTTTTTAAAAAGTCCTATTACAGCGGCAGCAGTTAATGCGCCAATAATGACGGTCATGGTATTGTCGTTTTCTTCTTCCGATGAGACCTTATTAGAATTTGCTAAAGGTGGTGCAAAGCCTAAAGCAAGATCACTGTCTCCAGATGAGTGGTTTTGAATATAATCAATGAAACTATTGTATTGTTTTTGTAAATTATCATACTGAGTATTACCCACTTTTGCAAATCCAAACTTGCCGGTTTTTTTATTCTGAAATAGGTTATATTCAGCTACTTGTGATCCCATCAATCCATTTATTTCTGCATAGACAATAAGCCTGGAAATATCTTGAGGTGGTACTTTTCCAGCCTGTTTTTTAATATGAAATTTAATTACAGAGGATAGTCTAACATTTCGGTTATCAATATTTTTTCCGTTAACACTTATTGTCCCAGACAAATCATTTATTAGCTTTTGTTTGGCTTTGTTAATTTCAGAAGTACTGGGTAATCGATTCCACTTAAAAGGATCAAGTTGACTGTATGTTTTATTTTGTAGTGCGAATAATAATATAAGCGGAATTATTAATATTTTTAGTAAGTTTCCTTGTTGCTTCATTAAATAATACTTTATATAGTCTAAAGTACAAAGTAAAAACAATGAATTATAAAAGTCAATGACACAAATGCGTCATTTTTTAATCGATATACTCTAATAAATTTTTAAGTATTTTTTCAATAGGAATGCTTTCCCATACTTGGTCAAATCCTACAAATGTTTTGTTGCCATAAATAGAAGTGGGCAATTGTGGAAATTTTTGTAAATCAGGTAAAATTTGTTGTGTGTTTGCTTGATTAAAAGGTGCAAAACCAGCATACGGATGGGTAGCGCCCCAAATACTGATTACTGGCACGCCAAATAAAGCAGCGAGATGACCGTTGCCTGAATCCATGCTCAACATCAATTGTAAACGACTAATCAGCTGCAATTCTTCTTTAAAACTAAAAAGACCTGCCACATTTACCACACGATTTCTGTTTGTTTTTTCCAGTTCGTTTAATTTTTCTTTTTCGGATGCGCCGCCGCCAAATAATAATATATTTACTTTTTTATTGTTACTTAGCAAGTCTTTGGTGAGTTCTTCTATTTTTTTTAGTGGATATTGTTTGCCTTCATGTGCGGCAAAAGGCGCTATGCCAATCACTTTTTGGTTTTCAAAAGTATTTAAAAATAATTTTACTTGCTGTGATAAATCTGGTTTGGTGTTGGCTTGTATTTTGTTTAAATCGACTTTAAATCCTAGTTTTCTAAAAACATCAGCATAGCGTTCGTGTGTTGTTTTGAGGGGTTTTAAAACTTTGTTTTTTAAACGTGTTAGTTTCTTTTTGACTTTTCTATCTTTGTCAATTACAGCTATTTTATAAGCTTTTGTTTTAAAAAATAGTCGTAAAACTTTGGTGCGCAAAACATCGTGGAGGTCGGCAATAGCATCGGGATTGTGTTTTTTGAGCTCTTTAAATAAATGATACAACCCAATTACACCTTTATAATTTTTTAAATTGATGCCTACAAATTTCAAATTAGGAATGTCGTTAAAAATAGGTTTAAAAAACGGACGTGAAACCAGTATAATTTCAGTGCCCGGATTTTGTTGTAGTACCGCTCGTAAAACGGGAACGGTCATAGCTGCATCACCCATAGCTGAAAACCGAAACGCTAATATCTTTTTTGGTTTTGACATTTGGTTACATAAAAGTAGCGACACAAATTTTGTGTCGCTTATTAAGTTTATTTCTTGCCATATAATACCGGATTGAGTTCCGGATCGTTATACATTTTCATTTGTTTATAGACTTTCATATATTTTTCTCCAGAAGCAATTTCAGTCATTAATTCATCGATAGCAGTAGATAAATCTACTTGTTGTTCCATCAAAATATGGTATTTTTCTGACACTTCTTTTTTCTTGTCGTCGCTAATGTCTGTTCGAAGTGTTTCTTCTTTCATATGATAGATTTTCAAGGCAAGAATCGAGAGGCGATCAAGTGCCCAAGCGGGACTTTCGGTGTTGATTTTTGCGCCTTTAAGGATGTTAACATCTTTGTATTTGTCAAGAAAATAACTGTCCAAATATTCTACCATATCGGTGCGTTCTTGATTAGATTTATCTATCCAACGTTTGATTTTTAAAGCTTCTTCGGGTGTGATGTTTGGGTCGCGAATAATATCTTCTAAGTGCCATTGTACCGTGTCGATCCAGTTTTTGGCATATAATAAATGCTCAAAAGTAGCAGATTTATAAGGGTTTTCAATTTGTTTATTTACATCATCTGTTAGGTGATAGGTGTCGATGCTTTCATTAAATATTTTATTGGCTAACTTGCTAATCATATTATTCTTTTTGTGTTTATTTATTATTTTGTCGGTGGTGTAAATGTACGTTGTGCGGCTTCTTTATCAAGCATAAAAAGACCACTTCCTTTGCCTTCTACCAATTGTAATTGACCTAGTAATTCAGATACCGTAGCTTCTTCTTCAACTTGTTCATCAACAAACCATTGCATAAAATTTACCGTTGCATGATCGCGTTCGTCTATAGCCAATGAAGTCAAGTTGTTTATCATTTTGGTAACGCTTTGCTCGTGTTTGAGTGTATCTTCAAAAACATCGATTATACCTTTCCATTTATGTTTGGGCTTGTTAATAGTATCAAGTCTTACCACGCCATCGCGTTCTAGGATATAATCGTACATTTTCATAGCATGAAATTTTTCTTCTTCGTATTGAGATTTCATCCAATTAGAAAAACCTGTTAAATTTTCCTCATTTAAATAATTTGCCATGGAAAGATACAAATATGCCGATGCAAATTCTGCATTAATTTGTTGATTGAGTGCTTTTTCTATTTTTTTTGTCAACATAAATTTACAAATTTTTTAGTTCCACAAATTTACACTATTTTTTTTTAACCTAAGCTCGGTTCAAAAAAAAAGCTAGGCAATTTTGTGGTTTTTTTAATTCAAATAAATGTAAATTATTTTAGCTTTCTTTAGGTTGCCCTCAAGTTCTTTAGTGCTATATTTTTTAGACTACTTATTGGTTTATTCTAAAATTGGTCTTAGTTTGCTTTAAAATTTTAAAAAACAAATTATTTATGCTATTTGTTAAACCAATTATAAATTAAATTTGCACGTTGCATTCCTATAATTTTGATGAGTTCTTTTAAAGATGATTCTTTAATTTTTTTAACGGATCTAAAATGTGTTAGCAATGCTAATGCTGTTTTTGTACCGATACCCGGAATTTCTGATAATTCGGTTTGAAGGGTACTGTTCATTCGTTTTTTTCGATGAAAAGTAATGCCAAAACGGTGGGCTTCGTCACGGGCTTTTTGTATTACGCGCAGCGTTTCTGATTTTTTGTCGAGGTAAAGCGGCACGGAATCATTGGGATAATATATTTCTTCTAATCTTTTGGCAATACCGATAATCGCAATTTTTCCGTATAAATTAAGTTTTTTTAAACTTTTGACAGCCGAGGACAATTGTCCTTTACCACCATCTACTACAATGAGTTGCGGTAAAGCTTCATTTTCTTCTAACAGGCGTTTATATCGTCGTTCGATAATTTCTTCCATCGAAGCAAAATCATTTGGACCTTCTACTGTTTTTATGTTAAAATGTCTGTATTCTTTTTTAGCTGGTTTGCCATTTTTAAAAACCACACAAGCGGCTACGGGATTGCTTCCTTGTATATTTGAATTGTCAAAACATTCAATATGACGGGGTTCTACCGACAAATACAAATCTTCTTTCATCTGTTTCATCAACCTGTCGACATGTTTTTCAGGATTGGTTAATTGCAATTGTTTAAGTTTTTCCAATCTAAAGTAAACCGCATTGCGTCGCGAAAGTTCTATTAACCGCTTTTTGTCTCCTTTTTGAGGAATCACTTGCTTTAATTCTTTTAAAATATCGATAGGAAAAGGTAAATATATTTCGTGGGTATGCAAATCAAAACGTTGTCTTATTTCAACAATTGCCAATGTTAATAATTCTTGATCGGTTTCGTCCAACTTTTTTTTGATTTCCATAGTGTGCGAACGAATAATAGCACCGTGTCCTACTTGCAAAAAGTTAATAAAAGCGGTAGTAGCATCAGACACAATATTATACACTTCTACATTATTAATACTGGGATTTACAACGGTAGAACGCGATTGGTAATTGTCCAAAGAAGTTAGTTTTTCTTTGATTTGTTGTGCTTTTTCAAAGGCAAGTTCCTTAGCATATGCTTCCATTTGCTTTGTAAAAAATTGTTTGGCTACTTTAAAATTTCCTTTGACAATATTTCTTATTTGCTTGATGCTTTCGTCGTAATCGGTTTCGGATTGATAACCGACACAAGGCGCTTTGCAAATGCCGATATGATAATCGAGGCAGACCTCGTATTTTTGTTGGGCAATATTTTTGGGCGATAAATTTAGCTTACAACTTCTGATGGGATAAAGTTGGTGAATGAGTTCTAACAAAGTGCGCGTTGTCTTGACCGATGGATAAGGGCCGTAATATTCCGAACCGTCTTTTATGGTTTGTCTTGTAAGAAAAACACGTGGAAAATGTTCTTTTTTGATGCAAATCCAAGGATAGGTTTTATCGTCTTTTAGCAAGACATTGTATTTGGGTTGAAGTTTTTTTATCAATACATTTTCAAGCAGTAAGGCATCGATTTCGGTTTCCACTACAATATGTTTAATGGTATCGATTTTTGACACCAATATTTTTGTTTTGCCTATTTGGTTTTTGTTAAAATAAGAATTCACCCTGTTTTTTAAATTCTTGGCTTTTCCTACATAGATTATAACACCTTGTTTATCAATAAATTGATAGATTCCAGGTGCTTTTGGCAAGGTCTTTGTTATTTTGCGTATGGTATTCAAATATTAGATAGTTTTTATTAGTTTAGCAATATAAATATAATTTACATAACTTTGCAAAGTTATACAATATACAAATTAAGATGAAGAAAAAATATATACTAATTTTAAGCCTCCTTTTTCCACTTCTAAGTTTTTCGCAATATGACGATGAGGTTTCAAAATTAGAACTCTTTGATAAGGCGGTTGATTTGAGTGTTTATGCACAAACTATTGCAAAAGATAAATTATATTTGGTCAACAATTTAAAGAAAGCAACGGCGGCAAAAGAATTGGATTTTGTTTTGGCAAAATTTGACGAGAATCTTGGCGATATAGATATAAATGTAAGTAATACCAATGTAAGAGTGCGTATTGAAGCTTTAAAAACTTTTTGGCAAAAATTTGGTTTAACGGCTACAGAAATACAAAATTTTAAAGATTTCACTTCTTTTTATTATCAAGTAAACACTTTAGATCGTTTGGTTTCTGATTTGGTTGAGTCGATGAAGGCAGCTTATGATTTGCCAATTGAAAAATTAGAAAAGTATATTGGTGGGCAACACTTTAGAAAATTAATTCAGAAAATTACGATGAGTTATTATGCTAATTTTTTAGGTTTAAGCAAAAGTTATATGCATGCATATAATAAGAATATTGAAGAGATAAATAAATTTGTAAAAGATAACAGCAATGAATTTTTAAATGATCCAATTGCCGGAAAATACTTTGCGGATATTATATTAGATTGGAATTTTTTTAAAACCAATTTGCAAAACAAAAAATTAAAAATGCCCAAAACAGTTTTCTCTTTGAGTGTATCTATGGATTATAAATTATGGTTAATCAAACGAAACTATATAAAACAACTAAACAGGGGTTTTTAGGATAGGTTATATTTTAAAAAAATAATCATATAATTTTAGTTATTAAGGTTTTATATGTTGTCAATAATAAATTTAAGAATAATAGACTTATGAAAAAAATATTACTGCTTATACTATTTGTTTGGGTATTGTTACCCATTAATGTTAATGCACAAATCGATGACAATCCCATTGATAAAATGGCAAAAGCCCTATATCAAAATGAGATGCTTAGTTACCGTTTTTTAAGAGATTTTAGTTTTATCAAAACAAATACTTTTAAACAGAAAGCTTTGATTGATATGGATAAAAGTCTTGCCAAATTTGATGAGAATTTATCATATATTGTAATAAATCTTCCTGAAGACAAAGATGTTAAAGAAGATTTTGTCAAATTGCAAAATTATTGGAATCGTTATAGAATTAGTATAACCAATTATAAGCAAAAAAATTATGAGGTATTGCTAAAGAAAACAGCGCAAATTAAAAACCTTATTGCTAAATTGACTGAAGATTTATTGCTGAAAATGCGTACTTATGATCAAAACAAAAAAACATTGAGTTATCTTAAAAGGTTGACAGTTAATCAAAAAGATGCAGATAAGTTGGCTATTTCTTATATGTTTTACAAGGGACTTAAGCTTGGTGACAAGGATAATTTTTATGATATTGACTTATCAGATTCTCATAAAAAACTTAAAAAAATAGCTAAGAAAAATAAAAATATATCGGTTAGTATTTTGGCAGATTTGCATGCTAATATTACAATGATAAATGGTATATTTAATAGAGAGGGTTATCATCCCAAGATGTTTTATGCCAACTTAAATAACTATTCTAGAAAAAATTATCAATTATTTAAAGCGTTAATTCAACAGCTTAAAAATTAATATTATTTTTTTCATTTCATTTTTTTCTATAAATAAATGTTTTAAATCTTTAAAATACCCAAAAACAATTACGATGAAGAAGTTGCTTATTATTTTTATTAGTTTCCAAAGTTTTTTTATTATTGCCCAATACGATGAATCCACTGATGTAAGTGATGCATTGCAGGCTGCTTTGGATATACGAACTTCTGTGGTAAAAATATCTAAAGACTATTTGTATAGAGGTTTAAAAGCCAATTATGTTTCAAAAGAAATTGACGAGAGTGTTTCAAAAGGAGAAGATGCGCTTTTAAAATTAGAAATTTATAAAAATGAATATCCACGTTTGGCAGAGAAAGTTTCAACAATAAAAAAAATATGGAATAAGAATAAGTATTTGTCTATACATCAACCGCAAAGAAAAAATATGTTGAAAATATTAAAATTGTTAAATAATTTTTTGCAAGAATCTAATGCGTTGGTAGAGGAAATCAAAAAAACAGAGAATGTTAATATTATTGATTATCAACACGCCTCAAACGAAATGGAGATTTTATCACAAGAGTTGGCACTTTTGTACGCCTTGAAAGTAGCTAAAATAAAGGATCCGATGATTACCAAAGAAATTCATCGTTGTAAAAATGATTTTCAAACCAATCTTGATAAGACTTTCTATTCAGGAGAAAATACCATACAAATTACAGAAGCCCTTAAGTCGCTTCAAGCAGACTGGGAAATGGTAAAACATTCTGAAAATAATGTTCAAGGTGAAAGTTTTTTAAACTCTATGTATATTTTGATGAACCGTATTGGTGATAATGCCAATAAGGCTTCAAAACTTTATCAAGAAAAGGCTAAGGAAGCCTTGAAAAAAGAATAATTATTTATTTTTAACAAGAGAACACGTGAAACGCTAATGTTTAGTTATAGCGTTTTAGGTTTTTTGTGCTTTTTATTTGAAATTATGGATATTTGTGAATAAATTATTTAAGCATTTAATAAATTCTGATATTTTTTTTGTATTTTTATCCTAAATATAGAATAGGCTTCAATACGTATTTTGCAATTTGAAATTCTTGTGAATAATGATGCTTTTTTTATATTAAAATAGATAAAACTTTCGTGAAAAATCTTTAAATAAAAGACAATGATCGTCACTTTTTTATCTATTGCTAATAAATAATTAAATAATAAAACCAGATGAAAAATATCAACGGATACTTACAAGAAAACAGGCAAAAATTATTGGACGAACTTTTTGATTTACTGAAAATTCCTTCGGTAAGTGCCGACCCCATTTATGCTGAAGATGTAGCTAATGCGGCTAATTTTATAAAAAACCAATTGGTAAAAATAGGTTTGGATAATGTGTCGATAGAAGAAACACCGGGATATCCAATTGTGTATGCAGAGAAAATATTTGATAAGAATTTACCTACAGTACTAATTTATGGACATTACGACGTACAACCGGTCGATCCTATTGAACTTTGGCACTCAGATCCCTTTGATCCGGTAATTAAAAAAACCGATATTCATCCCGAAGGTGCTATTTTTGCCAGAGGGGCTGCTGATGATAAAGGACAAATGTTTATGCATGTAAAAGCGGTTGAATATTTATTAAAAAATGATCAATTACCTGTCAATGTGAAGTTTATGATTGAGGGCGAAGAGGAGGTCGGTTCTCCAAGTTTGGCTTGGTACGTAAAACGCAACCACGATAAATTAAAAAATGATGTTATTATTATTTCAGATACCGGAATGGTTGCAAACGATGTTCCTGCAATTACAACCGGTTTACGCGGTTTAAGTTTTGTAGAAGTATGTGTTACTGGTCCTAACCGTGATTTGCATTCAGGTTTGTATGGGGGCGCAGTAGCCAATCCTATTAATATTTTAACTAAAATGATTGCCCAATTAACCGATGTAAACAATCATATTACGATACCCAAATTTTATGATAATGTAAAAGAATTATCTCCTGAAGAAAGAGCGGAAATTGCCAAAACACCTTTTGATTTAGATACATATAAAAAAGCTTTGGATATTGCTGATGTCTATGGTGAAAAAGGTTATACTACACTTGAGCGTCAGTCGATTAGACCTACTTTGGATGTCAATGGTATTTGGGGCGGTTATACAGGAGAAGGTGCTAAAACTGTTATTCCTTCAAAAGCTTATGCCAAAATTTCTATGCGTTTGGTGCCCGGTCAAGACCCAGATGCCATACCTGGAATGTTTGAAGCATATTTTAAAAGTATTGCCCCAAAAGCGGTAAAAGTTGAAGTGAAAAATTTGCATGGAGGTCATCCTTACGTAACGCCTACAAACCATATTGGATATAAAGCAGCTGCTAAAGCGATGCATAAAGCATTTGGCAAAAATCCATTGCCTATTTATTCAGGAGGTAGCATCCCGATTGTGCCTTTGTTTGAAAAAGAACTCGGAACAAAATCTGTTTTGATGGGATTTGGATTGAATTCCGATGCAATACATTCACCCAATGAACATTATGGAGTGTTTAATTATTTTAAAGGTATAGAAACACTATCTTATTTTTACGATTTTTATAAAAACGAATTTAATCAAAAATAAAAAAATATGACCATTATAGATGCTTTTGAAAATGCCGAATTTAGAAATCAGATTTCTGTACTTGCTACGCTGGTAAAATTGTCGCTTTCCGATAATGTATTAGATGAAGCAGAGATGAAAATTATTGAAAAAGTAGCAAGGAATTATGGATTAAATGATCCGGATAGTCTTAAAGAAATTATTCGAAATTATGAAAAATACCAACTGGAACCTACTTATAATTACAACGAAAGAATTGAGCAATTGTATAGGCTAATGCAGGTTATTTATGCCGATGACCATTTGGATAAGGCAGAGCTTAAAATTTTAAAAAATTCAATTGTAGCCCTTGGTTTTTCGCCTAAAAAATTAGATGTTATTTATGAAACAGCTGTCGGAAAAATTGCTGATAATGCCGATTTAGATGATTTTATAGAAGCGATTAAAAAGGTAAATAAGAATTAAATTTATTTTAATTTATTAACGACTGCGATTAATTTTTTAATACGATTTACATCTAATTCGTTTGCCCAATAGCCATCTTTTTTAAAATAAGAGCCTACAATAGCGGCATCGGCGTAGGATAAATATTCGGAAATGTTGTCAGCTGTTACACCCGAACCCACCAAAACAGGTAATTTTGTGGCAGTTTTCACGCGTTTTATTTCTTTTATATCGGCGGTAGAACCGGTATGCATTCCCGTAACGATTACGCCATCTGACAAAAAGAAAGAAGCTGCGTGTGCCATTTCGGTTATATCCAAATCAGCCGTTAAGGCATGTGAGCTGTGTTTCTTTTTAATATCGGTAAATATGGCAATATGATCAGCGCCAATATTTTTTCGGTAGCGAAGTAGCGACGCTGCATTGCTGTCGATGTAACCTTCGTCTGCCAAATGACCAAATACAAATCCTTCGGCACGAATAAAATCTGCTCCTGATGATAGGGCAGATGCTAAAGCTGCTTGATTGGCACCGGCTAATATTTGGATGCCCAAAGGCAATTGTGTTTCTTGCTTAATTTTGTAGGCAATGATACTCATTAAACTGCTGATTTCATGTCCGACATCGTTTTTTAAATAAGGCACGTCGTGCATGTTTTCTATCATTAAAGCATCAATGCCGTTTTGTTTGTAAATCTTTGCTTCTTCTAAAGCGGTATCGATAATTTGTGATATATCATTTTGATATTGAGGTGTTCCGGGCAATGCATGAATGTGAATCATCCCAATGATCGTTTTGGGTTTTGAAAATATTTGTGTAATTTTAGGCATGTTTTGTGTATAATTAAAAATTATCCCGTAAATTTATCAAAAATTTTTCAGTTAATGCCTTACCATAAAAAAATAAGTATAATTGGTGCATCAAACGTTGATATTACAGGATTTACCAACAAAAAATTAATTTATCAAGATGCCAATATTGGCAACATGAAAACAGCAGCAGGAGGTGTTGGACGAAATATTGCCGAAAATTTGGCGCTGCTTCAATTTAATGTGGATTTGATAAGCGTTTTTGGAGACGATCCTTTGAGTCATTATATTATAGATTATTGCAATAAGCATCAGATAAATATTGCCAATAGTTTGTTTTTAGAAGATGCTTCTGCTTCAACTTTTATTGCTATTATGGACGAGCACAACGATTTGGCACTTGGTATTTCGGCTATGTCTATATTCGACCAGTTACAGCCTGATTTTATACTTTCAAAACTACCGCATATTGCCGATGCTGATTTAATTGTGCTGGAGACTAATTTTTCTGAAGAGATTTTAAAAACCATTGTAGATAATTTGCCAAAACACCACTTTGTATTGGATACAGTTTCAGGCATCAAATCTTTGCGTGCCTTGCCTATTTTGGAGCATTTGTATATTTTAAAAACCAACTTGATCGAAGCGGAAATGATGAGCGGATTGCCTTCAAAAACAAATGAAGATATAGAGAATTTGGTACGATGGTTTTTGCAAAAAGGCGTCAAGAATATTTTTATTACCCTTGGTGAAAATGGTGTGTATTATGGTCATAAAGAGGGTATTTATCATCAAAAAGCGATTGCTTCAAACGTCATAAATACGATTGGCGCCGGCGATTCTTTTGTAGCAGGATTGATATATGCCGATAGTCAAAAGAAAGATATTCACACTTGTGCGCTTTATGGGATGGCAGCTGCCAGTTTGACCGTGCAACACAACGAAGCCGTTAATCCTGAAATGCGTATTGAAAATTTAGAAAAAAAGATTAAATGAATTCATTTTTAGATATCCACCCCGAAGTGCAAGAAGCGCTTCAAAAACGTTTGCCAGTTGTTGCTTTAGAATCTACTATTATTTCGCATGGTATGCCGTATCCAAAAAATTATGAAACAGCAATTATGGTCGCCGATGAAGTGCGGAAGTATCATGCTATTCCGGCAACGATTGCCTTGATGAATGGCAAGATAAAAATTGGTTTAAGCAAAGAAGAAATTAAGCAATTGGCTATTGAAGGTACAAGTGTTATTAAGGCCAGCAGACGTGATATTCCTTATATTTTATCGCATAAATTAACCGGTGCTACTACGGTTTCGGCTACGATGATTGCAGCATCACTTGCCAATATTAAGATTTTTGCGACTGGCGGTATTGGCGGCGTTCATAGAGGTGCCACTGAGACTTTTGATGTTTCGGCAGATTTACAAGAATTGGCTAAAACAAATGTAGCTGTGGTATGTGCAGGTATCAAAGCTATTTTGGATTTGGAATTGACGCTGGAATATTTAGAAACCTTGGGTGTGCCTGTGTTGGGCTATCAAACAGCAGAATTGCCGGCTTTTTATACGCGCAAAAGCGGATTTAAAGTAGATTATGCTATGCAAAATCCCAAAGAAATTGCAGATTTGTTAAAGACAAAATGGGCAGTGGGTTTAGAAGGTGGTGTTATTATTGCCAATCCTGTTCCGGAGGCAGATTCGCTTGATTATGATCTTATGACTGAGGCAATTGCACAGGCAATTGAGGCGCAACATCAATTGGGTATCAAGGGCAAAGAAAGCACGCCATTTTTATTGGAAAAAGTAAAAAGTCTTACCCAAGGAAAAAGCCTGGTGTCCAATATCGCATTGGTGCTAAACAATGCACGTTTGGCAGCACAGATTGCGCAAGATTTATATTAAATTTTTAGTTGATAGGCGTTTTAATATTAAACACTTTCTTTTTTATGAAGCAATTTGGTTAGGTTAATCGATAAGTCTAAAAAAAGCAATTTAGGATTGGCATTTCTTTCGATAAAATAAGTAGAATCGGTGATTATTTTGTAAATATCTTCAATATTTTGACTGTGAATAAAAGGGGCTAATTTTGACAATTCAAAACCAAATGATGAAAAATCAAAATACGAAAGCGATTTGTTTTGGTAATTAATCAGCATGGCTTGTCTAAAGGTTTCTAAGGCAAACAATAAAAATTGTTTTTGTGCTTCTCTACCTTTTGTAGCCATTTCTTCGGACCATTTTATCAGTTCTTGTATAGATTTTTTGTTAGATTTTGCCGCAAAAGCAATGCGTACCCAACTGATAAAATATTTTTGAAAATCAGCATTACTATTATTTTTTTCGTGAACTTCTAATGCTTTTGCCCAGCTACCATTGGCTTGATGTGCTATTTTGATTGCTGTGGTTTCGTCCAAACTTTTTAAATTTATTAAAGATGTTTTGATATGATCAAACGAAATAGGCATAAATTGGTGTATTTGACAACGGCTTAATATCGTCGGTAAAATCAGATCTGTTTTTTGGGCAATCAAAATAAATTTGGTATCTTCAGGTGGTTCCTCCAAAACTTTTAACAGTGCGTTGGCGGTTTCCAAATTCATACTTTCAATCATCCAAACAATGATAATTTTATAGTCTGCTTCGTAGGGTTTTAGTGCTGATTTTTTGATGATGTTATTGGCATCTTTTACCCGAATCATTCCTTGTTTGTTGGCGACTTCTAAGTGTTTCATCCAATCGAATAATCCGGCATAGGGATTTTTTAATAAAAATGCCCGCCATTCGGTCATAAAATCTTCACTTGAAGGTTTTGAAATGCCGTCTTTGGTAATCGTGGGAAATACAAAGTGCATATCTGGATGAATAATTTTGGCAACTTTATTTTGGCAATTTTTATTATTTTTACAAAGCAGTTCATTTGCAAAAGCCAATGCCATAGCGAGTGTTCCAGCGCCTTCATCGCCTACAAATAGTTGGGTATGCGGCACGCGCTTTTTGGCAATCGTTTTTTTAAAATATTGCTTTAAAAAATCTTGTCCGATTATTTGACTAAAATTCATAATGCAAATTTACGATTTTTTGTTTTCTAAAATGGCGTAAACCGGAAAATGATCGCTGTAACCACCTTGATATTTATTTCCTTTGTAGGTTCTAAAAGGTACATCTTTAAATTTTCCATGCCAAGTTTTTAAATAAGCGGGACGATAGATTTTCATTTCAGAAAAATAATGTTTATCGTTTTGTGCTTGTCTAAAATTATTAGAAAAAATCAATTGGTCAAATAAATGCCATTTTTTTTGATGTCTTAAACTTCCTAAATTTTGGTCAAATAGTTGTGCAGAAGGATTGAAAAAATCTGTATAAACGACTTCTGAAGTAATATGTTTATCGGTAGGGTCGGTGTTGAAATCTCCCATCACGATAATTTTAGTATCGTCTTCTTCATATTGGATATAATTGATGATTTCTCGCAATTGTTCGGACGCCAATTGTCGTTTGTGGTCAGATTCAAAATCACCTTCTCTGCGCGAAGGCCAATGATTGATTAATACGTGAACCGATTCTCCTTGCAACAAACCTTTGCAATACAAAATATCACGAGATTTGTAGGGTTTTCCTTCGTTTGTGTAAAGCGTAAGTGGATAGGCTTTGCGCTCTAAAAGTTCAAAATGATTTTTGTGATAGAGTAGGGCGACATCCATTCCACGACGGTCTGCGGATTCAAAATGCACATAATGATAAGGAATATTTTTGAGGTGTTTAGAACCGATTAAATCTTTTAAAACGCTTTTGTTTTCAACTTCGCCTAAGCCGATTAAAACAGGTGGTTTTTGTGTTTCTTTTATGCCGATTTGACTGATAACAAAACCAATTTTTTTGGCTTTGTTGCGGTATCTTTTCATAATCCAGTGCATAAATCCTTTTGGTGTAAAAGGATTGTCAGCTGTTTTGGGATCGTCAATAGTATCAAAAAAGTTTTCCAAATTGTAAAAAACAACGCTTGATTTGTTGGTTAGTTGCATTGTTTTTGATTTTTACAAAATGGTTGATTATCAGTTAATTGGCAAGTACACAAAAGATACTCTTTGGTTTCTGAAACCGAAAAAATTTGAGATCTTATGCCTGTGTTAGAGTGGCTGCCGTCGCAAAATGCTGATCTTTTGGATTGTCCGCAAGCGCACCAAGCATAATTCTTATCAGCTTGTAATAATATTTTTTTAGGTTGGTGTTTATTCATTTTGCGAAGTTATAAAAAAGAATTGTTTGTACAATATGCTAATATTTTTTTTAAAAATATTTAGGTGTGTTTGTTGAATATATTTTGTACAATAAAGTAACAAATCCCGATGACTATC
>Ga0209633_10000666_pt1 | contig 38876 bp, 35 predicted proteins | sample Cruoilmetagenom1_FD_187290 | JGI IMG/M metagenome (GOLD analysis project Ga0209633, IMG submission 187290) | Oil polluted marine microbial communities from Coal Oil Point, Santa Barbara, California, USA - Sample 1 (SPAdes) (version 2) | ecosystem: Environmental > Aquatic > Marine > Oil seeps ...
TTAAAAACGATCACTTTATCACCTTTAAGGTGTTTTAAAATTTTGGCAGTCACTGCTGCACCTTTTATAGCTGGGGCGCCAATGGTTACTTTGCCATCATCCAATAAAAGAACATTATCAAAAGTTATTTTTGAACCTTCTTTTTCTTGTAAACGATGTACAAATACCTTCTGGTCTTTTGCAACTTTAAATTGCTGCCCTGCTATCTCTACAATTGCGTACATAATTTATATTTTTAAAAATGCGCCTATATTTTTTTTGTTTAGGCGGGTGCAAATATACTCCTATTTTATAAATAGACAAGGGCTTATTTAGTAGTTTTTTATTTTCTATTGGTTAAATAAACACCTAAAAGAATTAAAGCACCACCAATTAGTTGAATTGCTGTTAAATTTTCACCATCTAATACGCCCCAAAAGACAGCGACAATAGGTATTAAATAAGTAACTGAGGTAGAAAATACAGGCGAAGACATTTGTACCAGTCTATTGAATAAAGTTTTAGCGAAGGCAGTACCGAGAACAGCTAAAATGGTCATGTACATTAATGATGTGTAAGTGGTCTCAGAATAATCAAAAGCTTGAAAAAAGTCTGAGTACCAAAGCACAATAAATGCTGGAACAATAAGAATAATAAAATTACCCGTAGTAACGGCTAAAGCACTTAAATCTGATAAATATTTTTTAAGAATGTTGACATTAAAAGCATAACCAATAGAAGAGAGTATTACCAAAAGAGCATACCAATAATTTTGATTAGGGTTCAATTCGGCACCTTTAAAAATGAGAATAGCAGTACCTATTAAACCAACTAAAATTCCAATTAATTGGTGGCGCATAAAAGAAAATCCAAAAAGTAATGCTCCAATAATCAAAGTATTTAATGGTGTTAAAGAGTTTAAAATTGAAGTTATTGAACTATCGATTCCTTTAATAGCATAGGCGAACAAAAAAGCAGGAAAAAATGTACCTAAAATAGCCGTTAAAAAAATATAGTACCAATGTTGTTTTTTTATGGTAAAAACTGCTTTATAACCAACAAGTACTAATACAAAAGCCGTAATTAAAATACGAAGTGCTCCAACTTGTATTGGCGTTAAACCAATCAAAGCTTTTTTCATTAAAATAAAAGAACTTCCCCAAACTATAGAAAGTATTATTAAATAGATCCAACGAAGTTGAGTGTTTCTCATCTTAAAGCCTGATTTCGACCTAAGATTCAAACTGTAAACAAATATCAGGTCGAACTAAGGTTAAAAAATTAACATTACAAAAGTCGGATAATAATTCAGAATAATTTATTTTTGTCTTCTAAAACTTTGAAGAGAATGAAAAAAATTACAAAACTAGTAACGCTATTATGTGTTATATTATTAATTGTTTCTTGTGAAAAGAAGGCTGAGGAGAAAAGTGTTGAAGCTAAAACTACTAAAAAAAATGAGTCTGCTGCTACTGATCTAAAAAAGGTTGCATTAAATATTGAAGGAATGACTTGTGAGATAGGCTGTGCAAGAACTATTCAATCTAAATTATCGAAAACAGAAGGGGTGAAGTTTGCTGAGGTTAATTTTGAAAAGAAAAAAGGAGTTGTTGAGTATGATGCTAATAAAGTGTCTGAAGAAGAAATTGTTGCGGTTGTTGAGAAAATAGCAGGTGGTGATTTATATAAAGTATCTGATTTAAAGACAACTGAATAAGAAAACAAGAAAAAAACCTTTGTTTTGTGAAATATTATTGGTTATTTTGCGTTTCGTTAACGTATAAAACTAAAATTATCAAACAAATGAAATTATTAAAAGGATTTTTAGCAATTGCTTTAGTAAGCTTAATTGCTGTTTCGTGTAAAGAAGCAAAAGACAAAGCAGGAGATGCTGTTGATGCTGTAGAAAATGTAGCAGATGATGCTGCTGATACTGCAGGAGATGCTGTTGATGCTACAAAAGATGCTGCAAGTGATGCAGTAGATGCTGCTGGTGAAGCAGTAGATTCAGTTAAAGCAAAAGCAGGAGATGCTGTTGATGCTGTAAAAGAAGGCGCTGCTGACGTAAAAGAAGGCGCTGAAAAAGTAGTAGAAGATGTAAAGGATGCTGTAAAATAATTCCTTACAACTAACTATAACTTAAAAGGCTTTCACCTGAATTTTCAGGTTTGAAAGCCTTTTTTTATGCAATTAACTTAAAATAATTAGTTTGTTTTGAGTTCGATACAATAGATACTGACTTTCAGCTATCTAATTATTTTATTTTGAAAAACCCTGTCATTCCTGCGTAGACAGGAATCTATTGAAAGTTTGTTCTGGATTCCTGCCTACGCAGGAATGACAAAATTACTTTAAAGATAGAGTTCGATTACTTGACCGAACTTGTATTAGTTTAGCTATTATCGAGCAAAGGTGGTTTTCTTAAAGAGAAAAATAAAAATAGTAAGCTTATAAAAAAGAGGATACCTACTAATTGATGTAAAGCTCCATAAAATAGAGGAATACCTGTCTTTATATTTAAAAGCGTTAGAATACCAAGTACTAATTGTGAGAGTATTAATATAAAAGTGGTATTTAACCAAAATTTTGCCAGTTTATAAACTTTTAAACGGAATTTAAAGTATATATAAGTAGTCAATAAAAACAATATATATGCTAATAGTCTGTGCGTAAACTGGACTAGTGCAGGGGCAAAAACAAAAGTATCATAATTTGTTAAATTGTGCCAAGTCCAATTAGAAACGTTTAATAATACTTCGGGAATAAAACGACCATTCATATCTGGCCAAGAAGGATAATATAAACCGGCTTTCATGCCTGACATTAAACCCGCAAAGATCATTTGGACAAACGTAATAACAATTAATAAGAGCAAAAATGCAGTTTTTGGTTTTTCAAGTTCATTTTTATAATTATAAACATCGGCAATAGTCTTTACCATTGCCCAAATGCTTAGAACAGCCAAAATAAAATGGAGGCTTAATTTATAAGCATTTACCCAAGGTCTGTCTACAAGCCCGCTTTTAACCATAATCCAACCGGCTGAAGCAGTAAGTGCTGTAAAAAACACCACCAATCCTAATCTTTTAATCAAGTAGAAATTAATTTGCTTTCTAATGATAAATATGATAAACGGAATTAAAAAAATAAAACCAAGAATACGTACCCAAAGACGATGGAGGTATTCCCAAAAATAAATAAACTTAAAATCACTTAATGTAAAGTGTTTATTTATTTTAAGGTATTGAGGTGTCTGTTTATATAACTCAAATGCATCTTGCCATTGTGCTAAATTTAATGGAGGAATAACACCACTAACTATATCCCAACGTGTAATTGAAAGGCCAGAACCCGTTAATCGAGTAATACCACCAAGAATAACTTGACCAATAAGCATAACTAGACCAATTATTAACCAAATTCTAATTGTTTTTGAGAATTTATACTGAGACATCACTAAGTTTATTTTTCCCATTTCAATGTTTCCATCAAATGTTTTATATCTTTTTCAATATATCTTATAGCAGGTAAAATAGAATCATAATTAGGTTGTACTTTAAAATATAATGCCCCTGTAATAAAATGTTTCGTACTATCAGTTAGATGAAATTGTAAGGGCGAAGCGGCATTTCCTCTCACTTCAGATAGCGCTCCGTAAGTTTTCTTTTCAAAATTATCATAAAGTTGAGGTGCGCTTATACCATCAGCTTTAATGGCATGGTTATATGTAAGTTTTTCAGCTTCTCGTAATAACTCATTTAGATTATTTTCAACAGGACGATAAGTAATATTCAATGAGGCCTTTAGTGTAGGATATTCTACATTCATCCAACATTGTTTATTAGGAGTTGCTTCGGCTTGACTTGAGATCTCAAAAGTATAAGGACAATTGGTATTTATTTTTTGATAATTCGGGGCTTTATAAGCCAATCTCAAAAATGCTTTTGGTTTCGGTAATGTTTCTTGGTTGCAGGAAATTAGTAGAAATGGCAACAAAAAAATAATAGCTTTTTCCCGAAGTCCAAATAATCCTTCGCCTCTTGACTCCACTTGTGATGACATGCTGAGAGGGGCATTTAGTATGAATTGTAAGAATGACATTATAGAAATATATATAAATTTAATATTATTCATTAGGGATAGTTACTTTTATTTGTTTGATACGTTTTTTGTCTAATACTTCAATTTTGAAAGTATAGCCATTAAAAAGTACAACATCATTTCTTTTTGGAAATCTTTCATTGATTTCTAAAATAAACCCGGCTAAAGTTTCAAACTCACCTTTGTGTTCTTCAAAAATTGACTCATCAATATTTAAAACTTTATAAAAATCTTTCAATGCTATTTTACCTTCAAAAACATAATTATAGTCATCTAATTTTGAATATGCTAAATCATCATCATCAAATTCATCACTAATATCACCTACAATTTCTTCAATTACATCTTCTAATGTTATTATACCTGAAGTTCCACCATATTCATCTACCACAATAGCTAAATGGTTCTTCATTTCCTGAAATTCTTTTAACAGATCATCTAATTTTTTATTTTCAGGCACAAAAAAGGGCTCTCTCATCAATTTTTTCCATTGAAATGTCTTTTTATTTAGATGGGGAAGCAGGTCTTTTGTGTACAAAACACCAATTATTTCATCGATATTTTCGCGATAAACAGGTATTCTTGAATGTCCATTTTTAATTATTTTTTTAACTACATCTTCAAAATCTTCATCATCTGATAAAGAAAAGACATCAGTTCTAGGGCACATAACCTGTACTGTTTCTGTATTGCCAAAGCTAACAATACCTTCTAAAATTTTTTGCTCTTCTTTAGTAGTCGCTTCTTCAGAGGTTAATTCTAAAGCTTGTGATAATGTTTCTACAGAAAAGTCTGAATTTTTTTTACCTAATCTTTTTTCAACAATTGAAGTTAAATTCATCAACGGAATGCTTAAAAACGAAAGCAAAGTGTTTAATATTTTAAGAGGAAATACCATAAATGTAGAAAATTTAAAAGCATTTCTATTGGCGTAAATTTTGGGTAATACTTCTCCAAAAAGTAATATTAAAAAAGTGATTAAAACAACCTCTAATAAAAAGATTCCAGTTTTAGATGAAATACCATTAAAAAAATATTCACCCAGATAAGCAAATAATAAAACAATTAAGATATTAATGAAATTATTGACGATTAAAATAGTTGCCAAGAGTTTTTTTGGATTTTCAAGTAGTTTAATTACAGATTGTTTCCTTTTAGATTTATTTGATAAATTATCGTCTAAATCGGTTTTGGACAACGAAAAAAAAGCCACTTCAGAACCTGATATTAAGGCAGAAATAATAAGTAATATCAAAAGAGCTACTATTCCAAAAACTAGTGGCCAATTTAAAGAAGAAATTGTTAAAAATAAACTCGAGGGTTCTGGGTCCAATTACACTAACTTTGGTTAAACTTAAAATGGTAAATCGTCATCTTGTTCTTGAGAAGGCTCATCAACCTTATTTGCCTTAGATGTGGTAGTTTCATTTTTTGGAGTAGAGGGCGTACTTTGATTTGAAGTAAGATCCTTTTTAGTGGTTAAAAAAGTCATATCTATTACATGAATTTCTGTAGTATATCTTTTGCCTCCATCTTGCCCTTCCCATTGACGGGTTTTAATTCTTCCCTCTAAATATACCTTATCACCTTTACTAAGATATTTTTCGCAAATTTCAGCTAATTTATTACGAACCACAATATTATGCCATTCGGTTGTGGTGACCTTTTCATTTGTTTGACGATTGGTGTAACTTTCATTTGTAGCTATTGGGAATCGACCAATAGAATTTCCTCCTTCAAAATAATGCATCTTTACTTCATCGCCAAGGTGTCCTATTAACATTACTTTATTTAATGTGCCTGCCATTTTGTTTTAATTAATATTCAAAGATAATGAAAAAAGTTACGCATTAGTTTTAAAATTTTCCACAAAATTATGTAGGAGTATAGGTACAGGGAACTTTTCAAAGTCGTTCCATGAAATTCCATTTGGTATTTCTTGATCTGTTGAAATAATCCAAAACTTAGTATATAAATGTTGATGTGTTAATTTATGAACAGTCTGAGTTTTGTTAAAAAGAGAAATTGTATGAGTATCGCCTTTAATAATCTGATGAAAATCGTTTGAAGCAATTAATTCTTTTAAATGAATTTCTTTTGAAGTTTCTATTAACGGAAATTCATATAAATTTTGCCAAATACCTTTATTTTTACGTTGTTGTAAAACGGTTTTATTTTGGTGATTCGTAATGATCAGATAATTAAAGAACCTTTTTTTAATTGTAATCTTTTTTATTTTAATTGGAAGTGTTTTTATAATTCCTTTTTGCAAGGCAATGCACTCAGAATTTAACGGACAAATAGTGCAATCGGGGTTTTGAGGTTTACATTGTATGGCACCAAATTCCATAATAGCCTGATTAAAAGTACCAGGTTGTTTTTTGTTAATTAATTGTTGAGCTAATTGTTTAAAATAATTGATTCCTTGAGTAGAATTAATCGCTATGTTTATTCCGAAATAACGAGCTAAAACTCTATATACATTACCATCTACAACAGCCGCAGGTTCGTTATAACAAATTGAAGCTATGGCAGAAGCAGTATAATCTCCAACACCTTTAAGTTTTAATAGGTCTGTATAATTTTTAGGAAATTTCCCTTTGAGTTCGTTAACAATATATTTAGCCGAGTAATGTAAATTTCTGGCTCTGGAATAATAACCTAGGCCTTGCCATAATTTTAAAACGACCTCTTCATCAGCCTTAGCTAGGTCGAAAACAGTGGGAAATGTACTTACAAAAATTGTATAATATTCAAGCCCTTGATTTACTCTGGTCTGTTGTAATATTATTTCAGATAGCCAAATATGGTAGGCGTTTTTGGTTTTTCGCCAAGGCAAATCCCTTTTATTTTGTAAATACCAGTATATTAACGTGTTAGAAAAATGCATTCAATTAATTAATTTTGCAATGATACTACTTTTATCTTATTAAATTTTAACGAATTAGCTTTTCGAAATTGATTAATTGTCTTATATTTGCCACCCTAAAATTATACAAATAATAATAATAAATTAAATAATTAGAATGACAAAAGCAGAGATAGTAGCCAATATTTCAGAAAAATCTGGAATTGAAAAGGCTGATGTATTGAGAGTAGTAGAAGATTTTATGAAAGAAGTAAAAGGGGCTTTAGAAAGTGACAAAAATGTATATTTGAGAGGTTTTGGAAGCTTTATTATTAAAACCAGAGCAGAAAAAACAGGGAGAAATATTTCAAAAAACACTACAATTAAAATCCCAGCGCATAATATTCCTTCATTTAAACCAGCAAAAGTATTTTCAGAAGGGGTTAAAAAGAATGTTCCGGTAAAATAAATTATTCATATAAACGTTAAACTATGCCAAGCGGTAAAAAAAGAAAACGCAGTAAAATTTCTACTCATAAGCGTAAAAAAAGAAGTAGACAAAACAGGCATAAAAAGAAAAAATAGCCTAAGCTATTTTTTCTTTTTATGTTATTAATCGTTCATTGAAAAAAGAAATTTGTGTCAAGCAAATTTCGTCAGGTTACAATTTAACCTGTAAATTATTTTTTAATCCATCTGCATTATATAGTAATATAGTGTGGATATAAAACATATACAGAGTGAAAACAGAATTAATTATTAGATCAAATTCCTCTGATATAGATTTTGCCTTATTAAAAAATGGTAGACTTATTGAATTGCATAAAGAAACAAACGATAATAATTTTAATGTTGGTGATATATTTTTAGCCAAAATTAAAAAAACATTATCAGGCTTAAATGCGTCATTTGTTAATGTTGGTAGCGAAAAAGATGCTTTTTTACATTATCATGACTTAGGCCCACAATTGTTATCTTTATCTAAATTCACTAAGTTAGTAAGTACAGGTAAACTTAAAGAATTCACTTTAAAAAATTTCCATTTTGAAAAAGATATTAATAAAAATGGAAGCATTGATCAGGTTGTAAAATCTGGTCAAAATTTATTAGTTCAAGTTGTTAAAGAACCAATCTCTACAAAAGGTCCTAGAATAAGTTCAGAACTTTCAATTGCTGGAAGGCATTTGGTGTTAGTTCCTTTTTCTGATAGAATATCGGTATCTCAAAAGATATCAAACAGAAAAGAAAAAGAAAGACTAAAACGACTTGTAAAAAGTATTAAACCGAAAGGTTTTGGGGTTATTCTAAGAACGGTTGCTGAAGGAATTAAAGTAGCTGACTTAGATGAAGATCTACAAAATTCTTTACAGAGATGGGTAAATATGTGTAAACAATTACCTAATGCGACGGCTCCAACAAAAGTATTGTCAGAGTTAAATAGAGCTTCATCTATACTTAGAGACGTGTTTAATGACTCTTTTTCAAGTATAGTTACTAATGATGAGGTCTTATATAAGGAGCTTAAAGAGTATATATTGCGTATTGCTCCAAAAAAAGCGTCAATTGTGAAATTGTACAAGTCTAAAGTACCAATTTTTGAAAAATATAGTATTGAGAGACAAATTAAGACAGCATTTGGTCGTACAGTTTCTATGCCTAAAGGTGCTTATTTAGTGATTGAACATACTGAAGCATTACATGTAATTGATGTAAATAGCGGTAATCGTTCGAACAAAGCAAACTCACAGGCAGATACAGCGTTAGAAGTTAATTTAATTGCAGCTTCTGAAATAGCTCGTCAATTACAATTAAGAGACATGGGTGGAATTATTGTTGTTGATTTTATAGACATGCATTCAGCCGATCATAGACACAAACTCTATGACCATTTAAGGAATGAAATGAAATCGAATAGAACAAAACACAAAGTATTACCACCAAGTAAGTTTGGACTTGTTCAAATTACGAGGCAACGTGTTAGACCAGAAATGGTTATTAAAACAAAAGAAGAAAATCCAAATAAAAATGGTGAGGTAGAGGCACCAATAATTTTGGTTGAAAAAATTGAAAACCAATTAGAAACAATTGTTGGTAAATCGACAAAAGGAATTACATTACATGTACATCCCTTTGTGGCGTCCTATATTAAACAAGGATTACCATCAATTCAAAACAAATGGTTTTTCAAATACAAAAAGTGGATTAAAGTTATACCTAGAGATGCTTACCAATATTTAGAATATCATTTTTTTGATTCTAATGATAAAAAAATAAGGTAGTATTATATCATACAAAAACCAGTAACAAAACGTTACTGGTTTTTTTTTGAATTTATTTAAAACCTGAGTTCTACCTAATATTTGTTTACAGTTTAAATGAATTTTTATTCAATTCGTAGATATCTTTTTGAAGGACTAACCAGCCTTCGGCGGGCAGGCGGGTTAGTTTGAAAAACTATGGCAAGAATTGGAAAAAATTCATCAAATCCTTTTGGAAATCCAAAGAAAAGGCAATCTTTTTGGATAAAATTATTAAAATATCTAGATATTCCTTTTAATTTTACACTTCAAACCTCACCTCTTCTTAGAATTCTGTAAATTAAATCTTAGGTCGAACTCAGGTTTAAAGCAAAAATTAGTGTAATATGACTTTCTTTGTAATAGATTGATTGTTTTCAAATGAGGCATTCACTACTAAAATCATACCTTTTTTAATGGCATGCGTTTTAATATTAAACTCAAGATCATTCGGTTTTTTATTAATTAATAGCCTACCTCTAATGTCATATATTTTAAGGTTAGTAATTAAAGAATTAGCTTTTAATTGTAGTGTATTCTCTTCATTCGTTACGATAAAATTATTATCTAATTCTAAATCATCAACATCTAATACAGAACCGCTAAACTGTAATGTGAACCTATCTGGAAAATTACCACTTCCGTCAATTTCAAATTCATAATCAGCTTGTTTTAAATCATGCGTAATATCTAGTTCATTATCGACTATATATACATCAGTATCATTTAAAATACCTTCTATATTATCGATACTCATCTTATAGGTCATTAATTGATCAATATAAGTGTCAAAACCTATTGCTACTTTCTTATCAACATTAAAACTCGATAAGCCTTGTATTGTATATTTGGTATCCTCAATTTTAGAATAAAAACTAATCCAAGATGCACTTACTTTTGATCCATCATAACCTCTGTCAACACCATCAGTGGCTTGATCAAAAAACCCAATTAAAACCTGATTAAAAGCACCACCAGTATTACTTTCAACATTTAACCAAATTCTGTCTTTTTCTTTAGTAATTGGGTTTTTACCATCAGATGCTCTGAAAAATTGAGTATTTTGATCTTGTAAACGCATATCATTTTGAAAAGATAATGTTCCAGAACTAGTTGCTTTCACAAAAAAACCTTGACCAGAACCGATATTATTCGTTGGTGCAGGACCTCCGGGATTAGAACCTGAAGATGAAGCTGTCGCTGTACCTCCCGTTAAATTATAGGTTGCATAATCGTCTCCTAAAAAATCTCCACTAGTGCCATTAGATATAGCGGTATAGTGTGTCCATAACCAGATGGTACCATCCATTATATTATTAGACTGTATAAAGTTATCAATATTAATTGCTGAGGGATATGGGTTTCCGATTAAATTAAATTTATCATTACCTATAGCAGCTATATCAACAATGCCATTATTTGGAGTTCCTGTAAATTTAACAGAATGTGTTCCTCCATTAGCTGTAGTACTTGGTGCTTCAGCTATATATCCTTTAGCTTGAATCATATTATCCGAAGCGACATCCCATGTATTATTATTAATATTGAATTCAAAAATTCTATTTGGATCTACAGGATCTACAGGATTAATAGGATCAACAATACCTCCGAAAGCTTGTTCGATTGTAGTATTTACTGGTGAAGACCAATAAGTGAAATCTCTATAATTATTTAATATAGTCGATGTTTTATGAGCATTGAATGTTCCCGAAACTGAAACTTCCCCATCATCATTGGTCATTTGAAGTGAGCCTTGATGTCTAACTTCTAAAGCTCCATTTACAGTTAAATCATTGTAAACAGTAATATAATCATTGGCTCGAACATTTACAGTACTACCACTATTGATTTGACAATCACAAGATTCAAAACTACCATCACCAGCCGTGTCATAATCATTATTTATAATCGCAGTAGTAAATGAATTAGGAGCTTGATTATCCCAAATTGTACCGTCCCAAGTGGTTGAAAAAGGGCATAAAGGGCTATATGCTACAATATTAAAGTTTCCAAAATCATTATTATTTTTCCCCCAAACCCTTATATAGACTTGAGTATCTGACAAACTAGTTAAATTTATGAGACTGAATTGTCCGCTTCCGCCATTATCATCACAATCAATTTGAGTTAAATTTCCACAAGTACCGGTGTAAACCTCTAGACCTGTATCGGTAATTCCACCAGCATTTAGGGTTTCAATACTAAGTAAACCTGATGTTGGAACTTGCGCCATAAACCAAACATCGCCTCCTCCATAATTTGCGCAACTTGGTTCAGGTAACTCACCAGAATCTGTTGCACCAATATTAGAACTCATAACAATATTTTCGGTATTAGAATTTCCTACAGTAAGTGAAATGGCGTCAAGGCAATTATCATTAGCGAAAGATTCTGCAAGTTTGACATTATCAAAACCACCTCTATCATTATTGTGGTCATTGCGTGCTGACAAAATTAAGCTAACATTTGTAACAGAATTGGGTATAGTAATAGTTTCTGTTACCCAATTGTTGGTGTTTCCGGTTGAACTATCAACTACAACTACCTCACCTTGACTAAGATTATCATAAAAAAGCTCATATTTTAAACTATCGTCATTTTCAAAACTACTGGCATAATAATCAAAGGAAAAAGTTACATCTATAAACGAAGAAATATCTACATTAGGTAAAGTAATTGTTTCAAAGCCAGATCCGCCACAAGTTCCATCTAAATTTCTAATACCCCAAAACTGATTCCCGTCGCTAGGAGATACTGAAGGTAAACTAGTTACATAATCCCAGATATCATTACCAACGGTACATGGCGGAGTTGAAAAAGTTAAAGGCACCCAAGTATCACCAGAAGCTTCAAAACTTTGTTTAGCTATGGTTTGAGAATAAATTGCAAAATTTCCTAAAAGGAATATTAGTACAAAATAGATAATTGCTCTCATAGGTTGATTTTAAGTCTTTGTATTCGAAAATAGTAACGATTTTTTATCAAATATATTGGTTTAATTTTTCATATATTAAATGCCTATATAATTATAACAACTTAGCATACTTTTTTCCTAGAGTTATTTGATTACTTTTATATAAGTAATTAATAAGTTTAAATGATTCAAAAAAAGATATATACAGTAGAAGAAGCCAAAAAACGAATGGAAAGATATTGTTCTTACCAAGAACGCTGTCATCAAGAAGTTGAGCGGAAATTGAATGAAATGAACTTAATTATTGAAGCAAAAGAGTTCATTATATTGAATTTATTAGAACATGATTTTTTAAATGAAGAACGGTTTTCAAAGGCTTATGTCAGAGGCAAATTCAATATCAAAAAATGGGGAAAGCAACGGATTATTAGAGAATTGAAATTTAGAAATATCTCTGAATATAATATAAGATCAGGATTGCAAGAAATTAAAGAAGATGATTATCACAAAACATTTAATAAATTAGCTCAAAAAAAATATTCAAATATCAAAGAAATAAATATTTATAAAAAACGAAAAAAGTTAGCTGATTATTTACTGTATAGAGGTTGGGAGTCAGCCTTGGTTTATGACAAAGTATTAGAGTTAATACCTAATAAATAAGAAAGAGCTGTTAATTTAATTAACAGCTCTTCAATTTTTTGATAAGAAAATGGTTGATTAATTTAAAATTAACTTCTTAACCAATTGTTTATTATCTATACTTATTCTCATAAAGTAAACACCTTTTGCAACTCCAACCATATCCAGTTCATAGTTATTCTCAGTAATACTTGTGTGTTTACGGATTAATTTTCCGGTTACATCGAATACTTGAACATTCATTTCTTCTCCATTACCATTTACTCTGCGAATATTAAAGATATCTGAAGATGGGTTAGGATATATTGAAAAAGCACCTTTATCAAAATCATTAACGGCTAGTATTGCAGATGCATCAATGACAAAATCATCAATAACAACACCTTCATTATTGGTAAAATTATCAGAAACAAAGGTAAATCTGAATATGATACTCGTTTCTCCATTTAAAGGAGATAAGTCATAGCTATATTCTTTCAAAGTTGCATCTAATCCTGTCCACTGAGCTCCTGGGCAATTCTGACAATCATCGGAAGGTCCTGAGCTAGCATTAGTTCTATCACTGTTATACCAGTTCGGATCATTGGCGGTTCCTAAAATTTGCCAATTCCCTCCTTGATCATTCGAATATTCAACGTACATAATATCCCAATTTGGTTCCAGATCAAAAGCCATTTTAAATTTCAAAACGGGGTTTTGTAACGTCGTTAAATTATAACAAGGCGAAAATAAATAGCTCGTTGTTTGATCTGGATAATTACCAGAAGGGTTGGTCACATACCCTGAAGTAACTAAACCGCTCAGAATCGTGGTTGTAGGCGTTCCGATTTCCCATAAATTATCATCAGATACCTCCCATACATCTGGATTAACATCACCAAAAGTATTTACATATTGACCTGCACCAATTGCGTTAACTGTAATTTTGAAGGAACTCTGTGACGCATTATTATACTGGTTTGCATCGTTTAACAAATCTAAACTAGCATTTATGGTGTGTTGCCCTCCGGCTAAAGAGGTAGCTGGTAAATTCACTATTGTTGAAGCATTAGAAGCGAGAGACCCCGTCCAATTATAGACTTGATTTGTTCCGCCGTTAATACTGTAATTTACCGTAAAAGATGTTATCGTATTTTGTCCGTTATTTAATACATTTAGTTTTGGGGAAACTAATTCTTGAGAAGATCCTCCGCAAATTAGCACATTATCAGGTAAAACAACTTTTAATAAATCAATATCAACAGCAGGCAAGGTTACCGCAGGAATTGGCGATTGCCAAACACTTCTACCATACGTTGCAGCCGTAATTGTATTGTCATATGGATTTATTTCTATATCAGCAACAGCAACATTGGGCAAATTCGTTGAAAAAACTTCCCAAGCATTTGTATCATCATTTCTATGATACACGCCTAAAGCAGTACCTACGTAAATAGAATTATTACTGCTAAACGGATGATGTCGTACAACATATTTTGATGCGTTAGGTAACCCACTACCAATATTTGTAAAAGTTAAACCACCATCTATTGATTTATAGACTCCGCCACCTGTATAACCACTACTTGGTGACGAAAACCCTGAAACTCCAGTTGTTGTGACCCATACAATATTGCTATCAGAGTTATGTACTTCAATAGAATATATGCTGCCACCCGATATTCCGGTAGCCCCTGAAGATAACGTAGTAAAGGTTATACCTTTATCATTACTTTTAAATAAATTAGTACCTACCGATGCAAAGATATTATCATTATTACTTGGATCAATTTCTAATGCTACTATATTTCCACCAAACGCATGATTTGACATTTGAGTTAAGGAACTACCAATCAGTTTATATATTTGGTTATAGCCTGCATACACTTCACTTCCTTTATTCATGACCAATGGTGTAACCCAGTTTCCTCCTTGGCTTGGGCCGGGAATTCTACCGTTAAGACTTAACCCACCATCTATTGTTTTAAACAAAGTACTTCCATTTTGCATAAATCCAAAAAATATATTTTCATCATTGGGGTCTGAAGCAGCATCCATACCATCACCTCCATGATAATTATGCCAATTAGTATTTATCATAGAAAATCCGCCGTTGTCTTGTAAACCACCAGCTAATTTATTTGAGTTTTGCTTAGATACAGAGACTTTATAAAACTGACTTATCGACATATTTGTGGTTAAGTCTGTAAAGGCGACTCCATTATTAGTAGATCTATATACACCACCATCGGTACCGGCGTACAAAGCACCATTATAAAAACGCATAAAATGAATATCAGCATGCGTATAAGAAGCTGTTTGTTGAAACCATGAATTTATTTGAGTAAAGTCATCACCGCCGTCTGTTGATTTAAAAATATCCAACGTTCCTACATACATTTCATTCGCATTTGTTGGAGAAACAGCAAATGCCAAGTCGAACCAGGCTTGTTGGCTTCCATTAAAAATATCACTAGTTTCTAAAGTTTTTGTAAAACTTGCTCCACCACTTGTAGATTTATAGATACCTAGAAATGCAAAATCATCAGCACTAGTCTTCGTTGCCAGAATATAGACATTATTAACAGCGGCATCAGTAACTTCTACTCTTAAAGCACCCACTGTATTAGAAGCTGGAAGTCCAGATGCAATTGTTACAAAAGGGAATCCGCCTGCAGATCTGTAAAATGTATTACTGGAAACAGCATATACAGTACTAGGGCTACCGGGTTTTAATTTAAAATCTTTGATATCGCCAGATAATTTGTTTACCCAGTTAGCACCTGCATCTGTCGATTGAAATAAACCTCCACCAGTTGCTACCCATATAATATTAGAATTTGTGGGATCAATTACAATTTCATTACTTATTGGAGCAGATCCTCCAACTAAAACAACTCCAGTTATATTACCTAAGCTTCCTGTTTGATCCCAAGTTGTACCACCATCGGTAGATTTTAAAACTCCTATGGAATAAGAATCACCAGCATCATCATCACCTGTAGAAATATAAATAATTTGTGAATCAGTAGGGTCGATTGCAATACCAGAAACCCCTATTTGTGGTAGATCATCTGTCAAAGGAGTCCAGTTTACACCATTATCGGTTGATCTCCATAATCCTCCTGATGGTGCACCCGCATAAATTGTATTGGCATTATTGGGGTCAACAAGAATAGTATTTATTCTACCCTGCCCGCTATTGCTTGATTGAGAAAACGGACCTTTTGAAGACCAGTCACTCACAGCTGTTGCCGACTTCGCCATTTTTTGTTTTTGTTCCCAAGCTTTCCATAAATGTTCAGACGGGGCAATTGTACCATCTTCTTGTAAATAATGGCTCCAATGGTATTCCCACCTTTTAAAAGGTTTATAACCACTTCCTTTTTTATCAGTATCTTTAGAAGCAAAGTAATTTTCATAACTTTTAACAGTTTCTTCAAAAGTTAAGTTGTTGTTTTTACTTTTAGCAGTGACATCAGTTGATGTATTTAAGGGCAATTGTTGTGCATTTAATGTACACAGTGAAAAAAACAGTATTGGTAAAAGGAGTAAATTTTTTAACATAGAAATATATATTTGAATTAGTAAGGGCATCAAATTTAATAAAAAAACTTAATTTTACTAGTGTATCCTTTGTTAAATTACCTAATTTCAATAGTTTTTAACTTCGGCTTCTAGTTTTTCTTGATTTGTTAAATTATTGATTTTTGAATTCAAAGCTGAAAAAGCATCCAAAATATTTTGAATTTCAGTTTTAACTTCTGTAGGACTAATAGTTGATATAGAAGCCATATCAGTCAAGCGCAAGGCATTATTATGAAGGACATTAATTCTAATCCCTATATCTGGTTGTTTGAACCTTTCAATTTTTACTGAATCTTTAAGTTGTTGTGTAATAGTTGAAAGCTCATTAGATAAATTTAAAGCTTCACTATTAGAAATGCTATAAAATTCAGTTAATAACTCATCTAATTGTTGATATTCTTTCCAGTTTTCAATTTTAATTTTTGCTTCGGGTAATAAAGTTTCACCTATACTTCTAATATTTTTTTGGTCTTCTGTTTTAAAGGTATCTATTATAGTATTATCGTTTTTTATCAGAGAAGATTCTTTCTTTTTGCATGAAGTAATGCTAATTATAAAGATAAAAAGGTATAGCAGTTTATTATTTATCATTTTATGATTAAATTGAATATTTTAGCAAAAGTAATAAATAAAGATTTGTAAGTATTTGACACTATTATTTCTTTATATTTGCTCACCTTATTTTATAATTTTTTTGATGAGTGATACCATACTTATTATCGGAGCCTGTGGTCAAATAGGAACCGAGCTTACTTTAAAGTTACGTGAAATTTTTGGGAATGCTGCTGTAGTTGCTTCTGATATTAGAGAGGGCAATACCGAATTGATGGGAAGTGGTGTATTTGAGCTTTTAGATGCTACCAATAAGGATAAAATAGTAGAAGTCATTAAAAAATATCATGTTAAAGAAGTGTATTTAATGGCGGCCATGTTATCTGTAACGGCAGAAAAATATCCTCAAAAAGCATGGGATTTAAATATGAATTCGTTACTTCATATATTAGATTTAGCTAAAGAAGGTTTGATAAAAAAAATCTTTTGGCCAAGCTCAATCGCTGTTTTTGGGACAACTACACCTAAACAAAATACACCTCAAGAAACCATAATGGAACCAACTACAGTTTACGGAATTAGTAAGTTAGCTGGTGAGCGATGGTGTGCATATTATAAAAACAAATATAATGTAGATATAAGAAGTATACGCTACCCTGGTATTATTAGCTGGAAAACGAATCCTGGTGGAGGTACAACAGATTATGCTGTTGAAATTTACCATAAAGCAATAACCGATAATTTTTATAATTGTTTTTTAGCTGAAAATACCAGACTGCCAATGATGTATATGGATGATGCCATAAAAGCAACTATTGATATTATGAAAACTAATTTATCTGATGATTTTTATTCATATAATATTGCTGCTATCAATTTTACGCCTAATGAAATTACTACAGTTATACAGAAACATTTACCGGATTTTAAAATTGAATATTCGCCTGACTATAGACAACAAATAGCTGATAGCTGGCCTCAAAGTATTGATGATACTAAAGCTAGAGAGGATTGGAATTGGAAGCATTCATTTGATCTAGAAAAAATGACTGAAGTGATGTTAGAAAATCTAAAAGAAAAGTATAATTCATAGAAGGTGTTATCATATAACCATTTTGTAAGTTTTTAATTTTTCTCTGTCTAATGTGGAATAATAAAACGGGTTAAACATTTCTGTAATATGATAAATATAATTGAAAATAGCTTAAAAAGATCTATATCTTATTCAGAATATAGAAAATTGGTCACTGATTTATTAGCTGAAGGAAAATCTACAGGAGAAAATCAAACGGATGATTTATTAAACTATAGCAAATTAAATAATAGTAGAATGAAACGTTTAGATAAAACGTTTAAACTATCTGAAAATTTTGAAAAAACTATCCAAAACTCAACGAAAAAATATAATTGGATTGTGTTAACCGAAAGTTGGTGCGGCGATGCCGCTCATGCTTTGCCGGTTATCAATAAAATAACTGAAAATTCAGATAATATTGAATTGAAGATTGTATTGCGTGATGAAAACGAAGCTTTAATGGATAATTTTTTAACAAATGGAAGTAAATCAATTCCGAAACTAATCGCTATTGATGCAGATACTAAAGAAGTTCTCAATTCTTGGGGGCCAAGGCCATCTGAAGTTGCTAAAATGGTTCAAGATCAGAAAGAGAAGTTTGGTGCTCTTGATGCGGATTTTAAAAAAGAATTGCAAGTTTGGTATAATACTAATAAGGGAGCGAACATTGAAAAAGATATAATAGAATTATTATGTGTTACTGCTGATTGTGTTTAAAATCAATTGAATTTAAAAAAGCTTCAATAGTAGATGCATCATCTACCGAAAAATTCCCAATCTTAGTACGCCTTAAACTAGACAAGTGCGCTCCGGAATTTAAGGCTTTTCCATAATCATACGCCATTGAACGAATATAAGTACCTTTACTACAAACTATTCTGAATTCAATTTTTGGGAGGTTTATGTTGGTAATTTCAAATGTGTCAATTGTAACTTTTCGTGATTTTATCTCTGTAGTTTCACCTGCTCTGGCAAGTTCGTATAACCGTTTACCATCTTTTTTAATAGCAGAAAATATTGGTGGTTTTTGTTCAATTTCCCCAATAAATTGTAAAGTAGTTTCTTTTATCAATTGTTCAGTTAAGTGATCGGTTGGGAAGCGGTTATCAATTTCAGTCTCTAGATCGTAAGAAGGTGTTGTTGAACCGATTGTAAATGTACCTGTATATTCTTTTACTTGAGCTTGAAACTCTTCTATTCTTTTAGTGAATTTCCCGGTACAAATAATAAGTAACCCAGTTGCCAAAGGATCTAGTGTCCCTGCATGACCAACTTTTATTTTTTTTAAATTAAACCGTTTTTTGATAGTCCATCGTAGTTTGTTTACAACTTGAAAAGAAGTCCATTCTAGGGGTTTATCAATCAGTAATATTTGTCCGTTTTTAAAATCTTCGACAGTTAATTCTGAGTTCATAGTTTAAAATTAAATGTCAGATCGAGCGTCCCAAGTACTTGAGAAGACTTAAGACCTCTCGACTACGCTCGAGGAGACAATAGTTTATTTGTATATTAAAGCATAACCTATCGCTATTAGTCCAATAATAGTACAATAAATAGCAAAATATGACAATTTACTCTTTTTAACTAGCGCAATCATCCAATTACATGCGAACAATCCTGAAATAAACGCGGCTATAAAGCCTACTGTTATTATCCCAAATTGAGAACTTTCAAAATTAATATCTCCTCCAGCTATGTCTTTTGTCACTTTTCCTAAAATTAATGGTACTACCATTAAAAAAGAGAAACGAGCCGCTTTGGTACGGTCAACACCTAATAAAACGGAGGTAGAAATAGTAGCTCCAGAACGAGATATACCAGGTAGCATGGCAATAGCTTGTGAAATTCCTATGATTAAAGCATTAGTATAAGAGACATTTTTAGTGGTATTTTTGGCTCTATCGGCTAACAATAATAAAATGGCGGTAACTAATAACATACAGCCTACCAATAAAATTCTACCACCAAAAAAAGCTTCCAACTGTTCTTCAAAAAGTAAACCAATAATTATAGCGGGTATCATAGAAATAATAATTTTTAGAGAAAATATCATCTCATCATTCCATTTGAATTGAAAGATTCCTTTTATAATTTCAAACACTTCTTTTCTAAAAACAACGAGTGTGCTCAAGGCTGTGGCAAAATGTAATATTATGGTAAAAGTCAAACTTTCTTGGGGTAAAGAACTGTCTCCAAAAATAGCTTTAGCCAACTCTAAATGACCGCTTGATGATACAGGTAAAAATTCAGTTAATCCTTGAATTAATCCTAAAATAATAGCTTCTAAATAGCTCATTTCTATTTTTTAGGATTGGCTAAAATAGCATAGATCTCTATGGCAAAACCTATAAGAACTAATGTAGGGGCAAGACGAATTCTTCTGAAATTATAAATCTCTTCATTAAAAACAGCAGGGTCATCACTACCACCGCCTGCCATTAGTATAAAACCTAATGCAATAACAAGCAAGCCTGCAAGCATAATTATATAATTTCGTTTGCCAAATAAAAACTCACCTTTATGTTTTGTCGCCTTGTTGTTAGATAGGGCTGATTTTTTCTTTTTAGACATATTAGTAATATAATTGATCTGTTCTTAAGTTTAAAAAACGCTGAGTTGCGAAAAAGGCACTAAGCCAAGTAATAATAATCCCTAATATAAAAACTCCACCAAAAAGAATAGCTAAGAGCGTTGTATTTTCTAAAAAACCAAATTCTGGAAAATTATCATTCATATAATATATTGCTACAGCTAATGCGGCAACTGCTAACAGTGATCCGACAGCACCCAGTTTAACACTATTGAGTACAAATGGTCTTCTGATAAAACGTTTAGTTGCACCAACCATTTGCATGGTCTTTATCGTAAAACGCTTAGAATATACCGATAACCGGATAGAGTTATTGATTAAAATCATGGCTATTAAGGTAAAAATACCACTAAAGATCAACACCCAAAGGCTAATTTGTTTTACATTTTTAGTTAGTATCGCAATTAATGATTTGTCATAAGATATTTCAAAGACTGCTTCTTTTTTTATCAATTGCGATTCTATTTCACTCATTTTTTCTGGTGACACAAAATCTGCTTTTAGATAGAGGTCAATAGAATTCTTAAGCGGATTGTAACCTAAAAAATCCATAAAATCTTCACCATTCTCTTTTTTAGCAAGTTCGGCGGCTTCCTCTTTAGAAACATAAGTTATTGATTTGGTATAATCTTCACTTTTTAGAACAGTCTGTAAATTTTTTACAGTTTGTGTATCAACATCGTCTTGTAAGAAGATAGTTATTGAAGCTTGCTCTTTAAAATAATCAGAAACTTTTTTAGTATTTAATACCAACAGTCCGAACAATCCAAGTAAAAAAAGTACAAATGCAATGCTTAATATTACAGATATATATGAAGATCGTAAACGTCTTTTTTGATATTTTTCAAAAGGAGTACTCATTTAAAATTTACGAATTATGGTTGATTAAAAAATCACCGCAATATACAAACTTAGTATTGAATTTTAAGTCTTTTCTCTTTTATCTATTTTCTTTATTTTTTTACTATTTCCTGACATAATTCTATCAAAACTCCGTTCGTAGATTTTGGGTGCAAGAAGGCAACTAATTTATTGTCAGCTCCCTTTTTTGGTTCGGCATTTATAATAGTAAAACCTTCTTTTTTAAGACGTTTTATTTCAGATTCTATATCGTCAACTGCAAAAGCGATATGGTGAATACCTTCTCCTTTTTTATTGATAAATTTGGCAATTGGGCTTTCTGGGTTAGTAGCTGCTAACAACTCTATTTTGTTGAGTCCTGATTTAAAAAAGGATGTTTTAACACCTTCAGAAGCAACTTCTTCAATTTTATAATGAGGTATACCAAAAAGTTGTTTAAAAAGAAGATTTGATTTTTCTAAATCTTTAACAGCTATACCAATGTGTTCAATTTTCTCCATTTAGAATTTTATCAAAGTTTTATTCCGCGAAAGCGAAATTCTAAATTATCCTCAAAAATATAGAATTTATGCCAGTTATTATTTGAAATGACCATAAAAGAAAATGATGATATTTTTGCTTAGACAAGAAATAAAAATTAAGCCTAGTTACAGCTACGGGTCATTCTTATTTTAAAGCATAAGCTAAAAAAGGGTGTTTTATTAAGGTAATTTCAAGTAGTAAATGGCATTATAATAGTTTTAAACCTTATTTTTGCAAAATGGAAACGAATAGACAGAAAAAGATAGCCGGGGTTTTACAAAAAGATCTAGTTGATGTATTGCAACATGCTGCTCAAGAAGGAATGAAAGGCATAATTATATCGGTTACGAAAGTTAATGTTACTACAGATTTGTCTGTGGCAAAAGTATTTTTGAGTATTTTTCCAACAGATAAGAAGGATAAATTGATTGAAGGGATACAATCAAATACGGCATTGATCAGACATGAGTTGGCACAAAGGACTCGAAATCAGTTACGTCGTATGCCCGAACTTACTTTTTATTTAGACGATTCTTTAGACTATATTGAAGATATTGATGCTTCATTACGTGGTGATATTGAAAATCCAATTAAAAATCCTGAAATAATTTCAAAAAAGACAAAAAAATAAGTTGAGTTTTCCGTTATATATAGCGAAACGATATTTATTTACTAAAAGTAGTAATAATGCAATTAATATTATCACATTAATAGCTGCTTTAGGTGTTATTGTAGGAGCCATTGCCTTGTTTATAGTGCTCTCTGTTTTTTCAGGTTTAAAAGAATTTAGCTTAGATTTTATCAAAATTTCTGACCCTGATCTCAAAATAAGTGCCGAAAAAGGAAAATCATTTTTCTTTACCGATTCAGTAGCTAAAATATTACAAGATAAAAAAATTGCCAGTTATAGTAAAGTTGTTGAAGAAAGGGCTTTTTTTGAATATAAAGATAAGTCACATATTGCAAGTATAAAAGGTGTTGATGCCAATTATTTATTGGTTAATAATATTGATACTGCCATTTATGTAGGTGAGTGGTTAGATAAGGAAGCTATTAATACAGTAGTTGTTGGTAGAGGTATTTCATCTGCATTATCTTTAGGAACTTATGATTTTATTGAATCATTAAAAGTGTCTGTCCCAAAGCCTGGGAAAGGATATATAAATAACCCTAAAACGGCATTCAATCAATTAAATTTACAACCAATAGGCATATTTAGTTTAACGGAAGAATTACATAATAAATATGTGTTTTCGCATTTACCTATAGCGCAGAGTCTATTGAATTATAAACCAAATCAGATTTCTGCAATTGAATTAAAATTAGCTCTAAATTCGGATAAAAATAAAGTAAAAAAGGAATTACAAATTAAATTAGGAGATGATTTTAAAATAGAGACAAGAGAACAGCTCAATGCTGCTTTTCATAAGATGTTGAATTCTGAGAATTTAGTATTCTATTTAATATTCACTTTGATTTTGATCATTGCTTTGTTTAATGTTGTTGGTGCTATTATAATGATGATCTTAGACAAAAAAGAAAATCTAAAAACATTATTTAGTCTTGGAGCTACCATCAAAGAAATTAAAAAAATATTTATACTTCAAGGTTTCCTGTTAACTTTTTTCGGACTCATAATAGGTTTATTTATCGCGATTGTTTTTGTATTATTACAGAAAAAGTTCGGATTGATAATGATAACTTCTTCTTTAGCTTATCCTGTTAAATTTGAAATGGCTAATGTTATCATTGTATTTTTTACAATTATAACCTTAGGATTTTTAGCTGCTAAAATCGCCAGTTCAAGAATTTCTAAGAAAATAATTCAATAAACTTTAACGATTATTTAAGTTATAAAATGTGTTATTTTAGGTTAGGTTTTACGACATATATAGAAATTTGTTTAATTTTATAAGTTAAAGCCGATATTTATGTTTATGCAAGAGCCAGAATGTTTAGAAAATTTAGAACTTCCTTTACAATTATATGTGAGTTTTGATAAAGTGTTTTCTTATTTTGAAAAATATGCCTTAAAGAAAGATCATCCTTATTATGAGTCATCCAAACTCATGGTAAAAGAGTTTAAAAAATACCCTGAGCTAATTGATGGATTTAATGATTTTTCTTTATTTAAAAAATACCAAAAGCAAATTGATCTATTACTCGAACCTCTGTTTCCAGAACCTTTGCTTTTAAATGAGATCAAGGCAGCAAGTGTGCCATTTGCATTTACCTCTTTTAAATTTTCAACACGTTTTGAGAATATTTTAAATAATGCGGGTGATAATTATGATTTTAAAATCAGAAATTTAGAAGAAAATGAGATGTATTTACATGCCTGTGTGATGATCTTAAATTCTTGTTATGGTTATCGTATTGATTTAAAAAGACCTTTCTTTTTTGATATACCAGATAAAAGATCAGGAACTACAAAACATTATAGAGTAGCTTTTAACGGTGATTTTTCTGAAGTCATTCCTACAAAGAACGCACCTAAAATAACAGAGGAAGATTATAAGTTATTATTAGATAATTTTAATAATATTGAAGTTTGGAAAGAAAAGTTCCCTCCTAATAGCTATATATTTAAAGGGTTTGGTATTATGAATCTTTTTGATGTTACCGCAGATGAAACCCTATCTTCTTTACGAGACAATTTATTACGACAAGATGAAAATTTAATGGTTGATATGCAGCAAAATCTGCGTGAATTTTATAATATTAAAGATTTAAAACTTGGGTATTCAATATTTGATGCTATAAATACGAAGCTATGCAAAACAAGTGTTAAGAATTCTGACAGCCTTATTTTGAGTGATGAAGCTGAAATTTCATGTGGTAAGGATTACTTCTGCGAAGGAATTATTGATAAAGTTTTTCATAAGCATGAACCAATAACAATCTCTGATGTTGAGAAATATGGAGAATCGACTGATAGAAATCCGTTCTATAGAAACTTAAAATCTAAAGGCATTCAGAGTATCATTCTTATTCCTATAAAAGCAACTGAGAACAACGATTTGGCTTTATTAGAGATTGCCTCGCCCAGACCTTATGAATTAAATTCGGTTACACAAGATAAGTTAAAAGATATCATTCCGGTTTTTGAAGCGGCAGTCAAGCGTTCTTCTGAAGAAAGACAAAATATTTTAGAGGCCACCATTCAAGAACATTATACAACCATACATCCTACGGTAAAATGGCGTTTTTATGAAGCAGCTGAAAAAAATTATACAGATAAACTTAGAGGTAAAGAATTTTCTAAACTAGATGATATTGTTTTTGAAAATGTATATCCATTGTTCGGGCAGTCAGATATTAAAGGCTCATCTTTAGCACGTAATTCAGCTATAAAAAATGATTTAGTAACTCAATTAAAATTAGCAGTTGATGTACTCGACAAGGCCTGCGAAAAAGAAAAGATACCTATTTATGATGAGTTGATGTTTAGAGTTGAAGAATACTTACTAAGGGTAAAAAAAGGATTAAATGCAGGAGATGAAATAAATATTCTTGATTTTTTAAAGCGAGAAATATACCCGGTTTTTAATCATGCCAAAAAGATAGATTCTGAACTTGCGAAATCGGTAGCTATTTATATGGAAAGGTTAGATAATAATCTTCATGTAGTATATGAACAAAGAAAGGCATATGAAGAAAGTGTTACTATTCTTAATGAAGAACTAGTAAATTATCTCGATAATAAACAAGAAGAGGCACAGGCTATGTTTCCTCACTATTTCGAGCGCTATAAAACAGATGGTGTAGAATATAATATGTATATAGGACAGTCTTTGGTTAAAAATAAAGAATACGATTCTTTATATTTATACAATCTTCGTTTGTGGCAATTAAAGATGATGTGTGAAATGGAAAATGTTGCACATAAATTAAAAGACAGACTAGATCATGAATTAGAAATAGCATCTTTAATTTTAGTGCACAGTAATTCATTGGCTATTAAATTTAGAATGGATGAGAAAAAATTTGATGTTGATGGAGCTTATAATATACGATATGAAATTATTAAAAAGAGAATTGATAAAGCACATATAAAAGGAACAAACGAACGACTAACTGTACCAGGAAAAATTGCTATCGTTTATTCTCAAGATAAAGATGCTAAAGAGTATAAAAAGTACATCAAATATTTACAGTCAAAGAAATTATTGGGAAAAGTAGAAAAGTTAGAATTAGAAGACCTACAAGGTGTTACAGGCTTAAAAGCATTACGTGTTGAAGTAATATACAAAGCAGATTTTAATAAAAAAACTACGATGACCATTGATCAGTTAATAGAAGATATAAAAGCATAATTATTTATGAGCATAGAACAGAAAGCAGAGGACTATGCGGTATCTCAGCTGACCAAAAATTTACCAAAAACCTTTATTTATCATAATATAAACCATACTCGAAGAGTTGTAAATTATGTTAAAGAACTAATTGAGGGAGAGAAAATAGGTGCAAAAGATGCGAAAATTTTAGAATTAGCAGCTTGGTTGCATGATGTAGGTTATGTAAAGGATAATGAAAATCATGAGCAACATGGAACAAAAATGGCAAGAGCTTTTCTTGAAAATGAAAAAATTACCGAATCTACTATAAATAAGATAGAGAAATGTATCATAGCCACAACAAAAACAATTGAACCTACCAATAAGCTGGAGAAAATTTTGGTAGATGCGGATTATGCACATATTGGCAATAAAGGGTTTTTAGAAGTTAGTGAATTATTACGTGAGGAGTGGGAACAACAAGATTTAATGACTTTTACTGATGTTGAATGGATTCAAGAAAATATTGATTTTTTAACAAAAAAGCATCAATTTTATACTGATTATGCAATGAGTAATTGGCAACCAGTAAAAGATAAAAACCTAGCTCAATTATATAAAAGTTTAAAGAAATTAAAGAAAGAAGCCAAAAAAGATAAACTCAAAGCCGAGGAGTTTAATTTAAAAAAACAGAAATCTATATTGCCTGAACGTGGTATTGAAACCATGTTTAGGGTTACCTTAAAAAATCATATCACATTAAGTAATATTGCTGATACCAAAGCTAATATTTTGCTATCAGTAAATGCCATTATTATATCTATGGCATTGTCGAATTTAATTCCGAAGTTAGACAATCCTTCCAACCATTATCTAATAATTCCAACTGTAATCTTTGTTGTATTTAGTTTGGCTTCTATGGCACTTTCAGTATTAGCAACACGTCCTAATGTCACTAGTGGTGAGTTTACCAAAGATGACGTTAAACAAAAGAAGGTGAATCTATTATTTTTTGGTAATTTTCATAAAATGAAATTAGACGACTTTGAGTGGGCAATGGGTGAAATGATGCAAGACAGAGATTATCTCTATTCATCAATGAAAAAAGACCTCTATTTTTTAGGATTGGTATTACATAAAAAATATAAAATATTACGTATTACTTATACTATTTTTTTAGTTGGCATTGTCGTTTCTGTTATTGCTTTTGCATTAGCTTTTAAATCACAGGGAACTTAGTAACAGATCACTAAAATATTAAAGATCAATGGTTGAGAAATTAACTTCTGAGATTAATAAGGTTTATTTTATCAATAAATATACACTTGTACATATACTAGAAGGTACAGGTAATATTCAGGTTGATTTTAAAAATTATGGTGATTGGAGTGACAAAGCCATCTTTTTAGAAAAAGGTCAGTACATAAAATTCATGTCCGATGATTTTGTGGTACGGTTTATAGATTTTCCCGATGACATTTTATTTCAATCTAAGGATGTTCGTGTTTTGTTTAAACATCTTATATCATTAGGGTATATTAATTTTAAAGAGTGCGAAGACTGCCAAACATTTTTAAACAAAACAGTTTTTAATGAAGAAATGGGTAATCTTATAGATGTATCAACTAAACAATGGTATTGGCAGAATCCATTCAAGGCAAATAAAGAAGAGTACCAAATTATTTTTGATGTCAAAGAGGTTATAGATAATGAGTTTACCAATAAGATAAATGTGCAATCTCTAATAAATAATATTGATAGTGAATTCAATGCTCAACATTTGGTAAAAGATAAGTTAGGGATTACCATCAATAAATTAATTAGCAAAAAACTGTTAACAGAAAGTAAAAAAAATATTGCTTTTACCGATAAGAATATTCAAGAAATAGCATACGACCAGGGGTACAAAGACCCGGCATATTTTAATCGTCTTTTCAAAAATAAAGTAGGTCAGACACCTAAAGAGTTTAGAGATAATTTTGATTATAAAAATAGAGACCTTTTTACTCAAGATATTATCAACTTAGTTCAGCAGTTTCATAAAGAACAACACGCATTGGGGTTTTATGCAGATAAAATGAATGTTAGTATAAAAACTTTATCCAAAAAAGTAAAGCATAAAATGAATACTACACTCGGGCAATTAATTCGTTCTGAAATTATTCAATCTGCTAAAATGAAATTGTCTCAAAATGAAAAAGTTAAAGATGTTGCCTATGTCTTAGGCTTTGAAGAAGTAAGCCATTTTTCATCTTTCTTTACAAACTATGTTGGCATCGCTCCATCGATCTTCAAAAAATAAAAGTACAATTTTTAGCTCCTTTTTTATAACAGTTTAAGTATTGTTTGTTTAGACATTTGCATTATAAATAACATAAAGTTTAATCATTAAAACAAACAAAATGAATATTAAAGATCAAGTAACAAAAATGGATTCGGTAGTATCAACTGGCGCAGTAGTAGATGCGGTTAAACAATTTTTTGCAGATAATGCTAGTACATCAGATCACGGTGAAGGCGGAACAACAACAGATAAAGCTGCAATGGTAGCCAAAATGGAAGGTTTCGCAGGAGGAATTGAAAAAGTAAATGGTATTACATTACATCATTCTATAGTTGAAGGAAATGTATCTGCTTCAGAATTTACATTCGATTTTGATATGAAAGGCGGAAGTAAAATCTATTGGCACGAAATCATTCGTAGAATATGGAATGATGAAGGAAAAGTAGTACACGAAGAATATTTTAATGCTGAATAAATTCCTATAATTGAAAATTGAATTATTTTATTGGGTTACTTAAATTAGAATAAGTAACCCTTTATTTTTTCTTAGTAGTCCTGAATAAGTTGATTTAGGAAATATTGGAATTTAGATTAGTATGTCACATTTAGAGCTTTTCATATCCTTGTTTTGATTGTGCTAAAAAAGAAGTGATAATTAAAGACTTATTAACTAAAATTATAATGATTATATTTGATGTATTCATAATATTATTGACCTGTCTTATATGAATATCATAGAAAATATTAAGACTTATTTTGAAGCTAAATCTAGTGGCAACACTACTCTAAAAGCTCCTGAAGGTATTTGCCCTAATTGTTGGGGAAAGCAAGAATGGGAAGGCGAATTTTATAAGAAAATAAAAGTTAATAATATTACACCCGAACACAAAACCTATACCAGTTTTGTTCATGATGTTGCCAAAAAATTAGATAAAATTACTCTTAAAGAAGATATACTTATCTGCGAAACTTGTAAATTAAGTTATAAGAAATGATAATTGAAAATTATTTTTGTAAAATAGTACTAACCAATTATGAAAAATCTATTTAAAATAATATTGATATTATTTGTGGCGCTTTTTTTAAATGCTTGTGCCACATATACAACTCAAATTAAAAATAACAACTACAATACACAATTCCCAGATAAAGAAATTTCGCACACATTTTATTTGATTGGCGATGCAGGTAATTCAGAGTTAGGATCGTCTTCTAGTGCATTGCAATTTTTTAAGGATGAATTGAAAAGAGTCTCAGAAAATAGTACAGCCATTTTTTTAGGAGATAATATCTATCCAAAAGGATTGCCAAAAAAAGGCGATGAAAATAGGGCTTTTGCTGAACATCAATTGAATATACAAACAGATGCAGTCAAAGATTTTAAAGGCAATGCTATTTTTATACCGGGTAATCATGATTGGTATTCAAATGGTTTGAAAGGATTAAAAAGACAAGAAAAATATATTGAAGAGATTTTAGGGAAAAATTCATTTTTACCGGAGAACGGCTGCCCCATTGAAAAAGTTGATATCAACGACGATATTGTTATAATTGTTATAGATTCAGAATGGTATTTAACCGACTGGGATAAACATCCAACCATTAATGATGATTGCGAAATAAGAACCCGAACCAAATTCTTCGAAGAATTAGAAGGTTTGATTAAAAAAGCAAGAGGGAAAACTACCTTAATTGCAATGCATCATCCTATGTTTACAAATGGACCTCATGGTGGACAATATTCTTTTGGCTCACACATGAAACCGCTACCAGTTTTAGGAACTTTAAAAAATGTATTAAGAAAAACAACTGGAGTTTCACCTGCAGATCTGCAAAATCAGAAATATAATACCTTCAAAAAGCGTGTTGTTACCTTGGCACAGGAGAACGAAAAAGTAATTTTTGTATCAGGTCATGAACATAGTTTGCAATACTTAGTAAAAGATAATTTACCACAAATTATAAGTGGTTCAGGATCAAAAAATACAGCAACCAGAAATGTCAACGGTCATTTTTCTTCCAGTGATGCAGGTTTTGCTAGATTAGACGTATTTAAAGATGGTTCATCTATCGTACGTTTTTATGCGGTGGCATCAAAAACAGTTATTTATCAAACAGCTATTTTGTCTTCAGATAAAGAAACTAAAATACCTGAATTTAAGAGTGATTTTCCCACCTCTGTCAAAGCGTCGATTTATACGCAAAACGAAGTCACTAAAAGTAAAGCATTTACCAAATTTTGGGGTGAACGTTATCGAAAATATTATGGGGCAAAAGTATCCGCGCCAACAGTTAATTTAGACACTTTATTTGGTGGATTGGAACCCGTTAGAAAAGGAGGAGGACACCAGTCGAAATCACTTCGATTAAAAGATAAGAATGGAAAACAATATGTAATGCGAGCTTTGCGAAAAAGTGCTACGATTTATCTACAGGCAATGGCATTTAAAGAGCAGTACATTGAAGGTCAGTTTGACGATACATTTACTGAAAGAATATTGCAAGATTTTTATACAGGTGCACATCCTTATGCGCCATTTACTATCGGTCAACTTTCTGATGCGATAGATCTTTATCACACAAACCCTGTATTATATTACATCCCAAAACAGACCGCTTTAAAAGATTTTAATAAAGAATTTGGAGATGAGTTATATATGATAGAAGAACATGTTTCGGAAGGACATAATGACCTCAAAAGTTTTGGATATACCAAGAAGATAGAAAATACAGATGATCTTTTGAAAAAACTACGAAAAAATGAAAAATACAAGGTAGATGTCGCCTTATTTCTCAGAGCCCGCTTGTTTGATATGGTGATTGGTGATTGGGACAGGCATATAGATCAATGGCGTTGGGCAGAATTTAAGAAGGATAATAAAGTAATATATAAACCAATTCCTAGAGATAGAGACCAAGCTTTTTCTATTATGGGCGATGGTGCTTTTATGAATTTTGCTACCAGAGTGATTCCGCCATTAAAATTAATGGAAGGTTTTATGGATGGTGTTAGAAATGTAAAAGGGTTTAATGCGAGCCCTTATTCGTTAGATATGGTCTTACTCAACGAGACAGATAAGAACCAATGGCAAGAACAAGTAGCGTTTATTCAAAAGAATTTAACGGCAACAGTTATTGATAAAGCTTTTAAATCCTTTCCAAAAGAAGTGCGAGATGAAACCGTTATAAAAATTAAGCGCGTGCTTTTAAAGAGAATTGAAAACCTTTCTAAAATAGCGGATGATTATTACAAAGTGATCAATAATTTTGGTGTAATCAGAGGTACTGATAAAGATGATTGGTTTGATATAGAACGGTTACCAAATGGGTTAACAAAAGTAACCGGATATCGTATTCAAAAAGGTAAAAAAGGAGCCATATTTCATCAAAAAATATACGATAGAAATGTGACTAAAGAAATTTGGGTCTATGGTTTAGATGATGAAGATGTATTTAAAGTTTTCGGAAAAGGAGATGGACTGATCAAAATTAGAATTATTGGTGGTCAAAATAAAGACACCTATACGATTGAAAATGGACAAAAAGTAAAAATGTATGATTATAAATCTAAGAAAAACAACTTCACTACTAATAAAGGAAGTAAGAATCTAACAGATAATTATGAAACCAATATTTATAATTATACCAAACTTAAAAATAATTTAAATCAATTAGTACCCAGTATTGGTTCAAATCCTGATGACGGGTTTAAAATAGGTTTTATAGATACTTTTACAACCTATGGTTTTGAACGAAATCCTTTTACGACTCAACACATATTTTCCGGAGCATATTACTTTGCCACTCAAGGATATGAACTTAGCTATAATGGTGAATTTGCCAATGTATTAGGGAATATGAATTTAGGAATTGAAGGAAAGTTTACAAGTCCGAATTATGCAATAAATTTCTTTGGTTATGGTAACGATACCCCAAATTTTGATGACGATCTTGGTTTAGATTTCAATCGCGTAAAATTAAGAACTATAAAAATTGCACCTTCATTAATATGGAGAGGGTCAACAGGAGCAAGTTTAAAAACATCAATTTCTTACGAATCTGTAGAAGTTGAAGAGACTGAAGGAAGGTTTATTAATGATTTTTTAAATACAATAGAGGAGATTGAGCAAGAGTTTTTTGGAATAGATACAAAGTATCATTTTGAAAATCGTGATAATAATGCTTTCCCAACTTTAGGAATGATGACTTCATTACAAGTGGGTTATAAAATAAATGGAAATGAAACAGATAAAGATTTTGCATATATTATTCCTGAACTTGGTTTTGATTATAAGTTAGTACCTAGTGGAAGATTGGTGCTAGCCACTAAATTAAAAGCACATCTCAATATTGGTGATGATTTTGAGTTCCATCAAGGGGCTTCTATTGGTGCCAATAATGGGTTGAGAGGTTATAGGTCGCAACGTTTTACAGGGAAGGAATCTTTTTACCAAAATACAGATTTACGTTTTAATTTCAGAAAACGAAAAACAGGTTTATTACCAATACAAATTGGTGTATATGGTGGTTTTGATTATGGAAGAGTATGGATAGATGATAGTTTGTCATCAACTGGGTTTGATTCAGACAGTTGGAATACTTCTATAGGTGGTGGGATTTTTATCACTGCAGCCGATTTAATAACAGGAAATCTTTCACTATTTAATTCTGACGACGGTCTACGGATTGCTTTTATATTAGGGGTTGGATTTTGATAAAAATTACCAAATACAATAAAACCTAATTAAAAGCGTCTTAGTTATTATGAATAAACTATTGATAATCAGTATCTTGTTTGTATATATCCATTCTTCACATTCACAAAACAAAATCATTGAAACATCAGGAGATATATTAGTGTTCGCTTTGCCAGTAGCAGCTGGTGGAACCACACTAATTCTTGGAGATCAAAAAGGAGCTTGGCAATTTACAAAAGGGTTTTTGGTAAATGGAGTCATTTCATTTGGTATCAAGAATGTCGTTGATAAAGAAAGACCAGACATGAGTGATACTAATTCTTTTCCTTCTGCACATACTTCTATAGCTTTTCAAAGTGCCTCATTTATTCAAAGACGATATGGGTTGAAATATGGAATACCAGCTTATGTATTAGCAGGATTTACCGGTTATAGCCGCGTAGAAGCTGATAAACATGATATAATTGATGTACTGGCCGGAGCTGTTATAGGAGTGGGAAGTACCTATATATTTACAACACCCTATCAACAAGAACATATGGAGCTTACCTATAGTAATCAAGATGGTAGTTATTTAATAGGGTTTAGATATAAGTTTTAATAATGCCATCGTTCTTGCGCATTCATGAATCCAGTATTCACATACTATAGATTCCAGCATGAGTAGGAATGATAAGATTTTGCGAAATAAATTACTAAGCTGTTAAAATTCAATTTGTATCATGCTGAACTCGTACTAAGGAAAGTTAATCTTCATTGAAAACCTAGAAGTTGAACTCATATAAATTCCCACCTTTACCATGAGAGTATTCGTCAGTTATATAGAGTGTATTATTATTTTTAAAACAAACACCTTCCTTTTGAGAAGTGTGATTTAAAGGGAGTTGGGTTACTTTTCCGCTAAAAAAATCATCACCTTCAAAATTTGTAAATAATAGCAAAGTACTACCACTTAAAAGCACAACCTTTTTCTTATCATTATTTATTGCTGCTGATGTTATTGAACATTTTAGATCATCACAAGAAGAAAATTCAGAGATAAATGTTGCAGCATGATTACCTACTGTAGCCGGAATTTTATATAACGAAGTTTTACCATAATCACCTTTCACACGACTTTTGGTAAAAAGGTATAAACTATCATTGTAAAAAAAGAAAGATTCGGTATCAAAATATAATTGTTTCTTTTTTGGTGGAAATTTTTTCTGCTCTGGATAAAAAAACCGAATACGCTCGATATTAACATTTTTTGAAACAGATAAGTTTTCAATATTTATTTTAAGGATAGCTAAATTTTTACGAACGTTATGATTATTACCAAAATCACCAATATAGAGATTACCGTTATCATCGGAAGTTAGATCTTCCCAATCATTATTTTTAGCATTGATAACGATCTCTTTCTTTAATTTCCCCTTAGTTGTTAGACCATAGATTTTATTCGAATTACCGCCATCATTTAGCATCCAAATCAACTCTGAATTTTTAACAGTTTCTGTTCCGGATACTTCTTTAAGCACATTAGGTAGGTCAGCTATTAGATCTAATTGTCCATGACCTGAACAACTATTTAATAAAAATAATAAAACTAAAAAGGATGACTTTTTTATCGAAAAAACCATATTCTAAACGAATTGATGATCTGAAAAATTTTCTATTACTTCATCAAAAACAGCGAAAACACCCTCAGAATCATCTGTAGTAACCATTTTCATTCTATATTCTTTAAAATGTGGAATACCCTTAAAATAGTTGGTATAATGTCTTCTAGTTTCAACCACGCCTAAACGTTCTCCTTTCCAGTCAATGGCCATTTGTAAATGCCTACGTGCTGCTTCAATACGTTCAGCCATTGTTGGCAATGCTAAGTGAGTTCCGGTTTTAAAATAATGTTTCACCTGCTTAAAGAACCAAGGATTACCAATGGTGGCTCTACCGATCATTGCTCCATCGAGACCATATGTATCACGCATTTCCATGGCTTTTTCCGGTGAAGAAATATCACCATTTCCAAATACAGGAATATGCATTCGTTGATTGTTTTTCACTTTGGCAATAGGTGCCCAGTCGGCATCACCTTTATACATTTGAGCACGTGTTCTTCCATGTATAGAAATGGCTTTACAACCTACATCTTGCAATCTTTCGGCTACTTCAACAATCATAATAGAACTTTCATCCCAACCCAAACGTGTTTTTACCGTTATCGGTAAATTTGTGTGTTTCACCATGGCTTCGGTCAATGAAACCATTAACGGGATATCTTTTAAAATTCCTGCTCCGGCACCTTTTGAAACTACTTTTTTTACAGGACAACCAAAATTGATATCTATAATATCGGGATTCGATTTTTCTACAATCTCAACCGATCGTAACATAGAATCTAAATTAGCTCCGAAAATTTGAATTCCTACCGGACGTTCCTTTTCGTAAATATCTAATTTCATCGTGCTTTTTGCGGCATCACGAATTAAGCCTTCACTAGAGATAAATTCTGTATACACAACATCAGCACCCTGTTCTTTACATAAAGCTCGAAAAGGTGGATCGCTCACGTCTTCCATAGGTGCTAAAAGCAATGGAAAGTCAGGTAGTTCTATGTTGCCTATCCTTATCATAAATTAAATTTGGTACAAAATTACAGTTTTTCTAAGAAATGATTTTAATAACAAATTGTTTAAAACAATTTTCTTAAAACCCAAATACCATAAAACCCCAACAATAATTCGGCTAGAGTTCCATAAATATAGTCAAAGGAGGGTACTCCATCTAATAAGATACTTATAAGCCTACCAAAGCCTAAACCCAACATAAAAATTACATTAGTTGTGATGGCCAGTTTTAGATAGTTTGATTTAAAAATTCCTAGAATCCACAAAAAAGAAAGCCCTAGATATAAACCCATAATAGCTTTAAAAAAGTTATGTTCATCTATCGTATCAAGATGAATATCAAATATTAAATTCGGTTGAAAACCATAAATAATAGCAACAGGTACAACAATTAAAATGGAAATTAGTAAATGAATTTTATATATAAAATCATGTTGAATTTTTATCATTTTTAAAATTCTTTTAATAAAAACAATACCAAAATCTTTCAGGTCTAAGTAAGCTTAAAACGTCACATCAACCTCAATCGTTTTTTCATCCCTTAGTATTTTCGCTTTGGTCGACATACCTTTTTCAAATTTTGACAAAGCTTTCATATAACCCATCATATCTTTTATTTCGTACTCTCCTAATTGAATAACTACATCTCCTTTTTGAATGCCTGCTTTTTGTGCAGGTTTGTCTTCACTAACACCATCAATACGCATGCCTTTTCCATCATACATATAATCAGGGACAACACCTAATGTTACTTTAAAACGAGGTGCATTGTCACTTTCATTCTTTGTTTTTCTAAATGGCATTTTACCATTATCATCAAGATCAGAAATAATATCGAAAATATAATTAGAAATGGTCTCCATTCCTGCATAATTCAACTTATCAAAATCATCGCTTGGCCTGTGATAATCTTCGTGTTGTCCAGTAAAAAAATGTAATACAGGTAGATCATTTAGATAAAACGAAGTATGGTCAGATGGCCCTACACCTGATTCTTTTTTAATCAATTTAAATTTGTCATTATAAGCTTCAACTACTTGTTTGAAATAAGGTGATGTACCTACACCATAAACCGCTAATGCACTATCCTTTTTTAAACGACCGACCATATCCATATTCAACATATAATTCGCAGAATCTAAAGATATTGTTGCATGTTTTACAAAATAATTAGAACCTAACAAACCCATTTCTTCGCCAGAAAAAGCCATTACTAAATAGTTATTTCCCTTGTTGGTATCCTTTAATTTTTTAGCTAAATTTAACAAGACGGCTACACCGCTGGCATTATCATCGGCTCCATTATGTATCAGTTTTTCTTTTCCTCTGTACAGAGATCCACTATCGCCATAACCTAAATGGTCGAAATGTGCTCCAATAATAATAGTATGTGTTGCATTATTGTCGATAAAACCTAAAACGTTTCTTCCTGTAATTACATTTTCACTAATGGTATCTGTATAATTGACCTTTCCATGAGGGTGTGTTTTAGGTTTGAAGGTAAAATCTTGAAAATATAGGTTAGTACCTTTTGGTTCTAAACCAATTTCCTTAAAACGTTTTGCGATATAATCTGCAGCCGCTTTTTCGCCTTTAGTCCCGGTAGATCTACCTTCTAATTTATCATCTGCAAGAAAAGCAACATCAGTTTGGATTTGAGTTGTTGATTGGGCTACGACTTCAACTATAAAAAACGAAGTAAAAAATATCAGAATTAACAATCGATTCATCATAATAGTATTATTTTTGACAAAAATACAAATAATAGAATGATGAAGTATATAATTACCCTAATACTTGTGCTTGTTTTAATGTCTTGTAAAACACAACAAACTACTGCAGTTGCAAAAGTAGAAACCCTTACTATAAAAACTGATAAAGCAGTTGCTGAAATCGTAAACGATTCATTGATATATTCAGAAGAAAAACATTTTAAATCGTTACGCCAGATAACTTTTGGAGGCGATAATGCTGAAGCATATTGGAGTTTTGATGACAAGCAATTGGTGTTTCAATCAAACAATAAAAACTGGAATGTGTCTTGTGATCAAATGTTTTTGATGAATGCAGATGAAACGTTCAAAGGTAAAATTCCTCCTATGTTAAGCACAGGAAAGGGTAGAACCACTTGCGCCTATTTTTTACCGGATAACAAACATATTATTTATGCTTCTACACATTTAGGAGCTGATGAATGTCCCGAAACACCGTTGCGTAAAGAAGGAAAATACATTTGGCCAATTTATGACACTTACGATATTTTTGTAGCCGACCTGCAAGGAAATATTGTAAAACAATTAACTAATGAAAAAGGTTATGATGCAGAACCTACGGTTTCACCTAAAGGAGATAAAATAGTATTTACTTCTACTAGAAACGGAGATATTGATTTATATACTATGAATCTTGACGGGAGTGATATAAAACAAATTACTTTTGAATTAGGGTATGATGGTGGTGCTTTCTTTTCACCCGATGGAACAAAAATTATCTTCCGCTCTTCACGACCAAAAACAGAAAAAGAAATTAAAGAATATAAAGAATTATTAGCTGAAGGATTGGTACAACCTACTGAAATGGAACTATACATTTGCAATGCAGATGGAAGCGATCTACGCCAACTAACTGATCTTGGTAATGCGAATTGGAGCCCGTTTTTTCATCCTTCTGGTAAGAAAATTTTATTCTCTTCTAATTTTGAAGCAGAACGCGGTTTTCCGTTTAATTTATATATGATTGATCTAGATGGAAAGAATCTAGAACGCATAACTCATGGCGAAACCTTCGATGCGTTCCCGGTATTTTCTAATGATGGTGAAAAACTGATTTTCTCATCTAATAGAAATAATGGTGGCGGACATGACACCAATTTGTTTATTGCGGAATGGCAAGACTGAAAGGAATGACATTTCGAAATACAACAAGTAGTCACCAATTTGTTTATTGCGGAATGGCAAGACTGAAAGGAATGACATTTCGAAATACAACAAGTAGTCACCAATTTGTTTATTGCGGAATGGCAAGACTGAAAGGATTGACATTTCGAAATACAACAAGT
>Ga0209633_10000667_pt1 | contig 38815 bp, 42 predicted proteins | sample Cruoilmetagenom1_FD_187290 | JGI IMG/M metagenome (GOLD analysis project Ga0209633, IMG submission 187290) | Oil polluted marine microbial communities from Coal Oil Point, Santa Barbara, California, USA - Sample 1 (SPAdes) (version 2) | ecosystem: Environmental > Aquatic > Marine > Oil seeps ...
TCCGACTCTCTGATAAAGAAGCGGGGGCACAAAGGCTATCCGAAGGTAATGGAACGATTGGGGCGGCTTCGGGAGAGGTATCCCACCATCGCCCAATTCTACAATGTGGAGGTCAAGGAGGAAAAGGGAAGAATGAAAAGGAACTGTGGTCACTTTACATGATGCTGACTCAAATAGAGGAATCCTTCCGCACGCTCAAGAGCGAGCTGGGACTGAGACCAATGCGTCACCACAAGGACCCTCGAATGGAAGGGCATCTTTTTATTAGCGTACTTGCTCTCACATCTCGTGGCCAGTATTCAGAGGGAACTCAGGCAAAAAGGCATTTTCCATCGCTGGGAGACCATCAGGGCCAGGCTATCCACCCAAACCAGAGTGACAGCATCTCTTACCAATGATAAAGGGGAATGCATTCATATCCGGCAAATGACGCCCTTCCATTTTGAGATATACCAGGCTCTCGGATTGCCGGTAGAGCCTCTCAAGACAAAACGGTTGAGGGTGTAAAAGATGTAGTCCCCATAATGTGACCTAAATACCCTTTTTAGCTTTGATTTTGACATTCAGTGGTAAATTTGGGCTAAGCCCATGGGCATAACCCGCTCTCGAAAGAGAGCCATAAGCCATTTGCTAAGGCTTACGGAGGAGAGAGTGGACCCCCCACCACTTCATGTAGCCCTGAGTCATGCTGATGCTCCTTCCGAAGCAGAGGAATTGAGGCAGAAGATAGAATCCTCTTTCAACTGCGAGGAGATATTCATAACCCGCTTTACCCCGCTGATGGGGATCTACTGCGGCCCTTCAGTAATAGGGGTTACCTTCTACAACGAATAAGTCCCGGGCGAAAATTTTGGCCCAGTAATCTCTATAACCCGTGTTCCATTGAGCAGTTTCAAGTTGATCCCCCACTTACTTTAGAGGCAACAAAAAGAAAGTTATGGGTTTACAGTAAGGACGGTCTTTGCCTCTTCAGGGTATTGAGCGATGAACCGGAGCTCGTCATCAGTCAAGGGAAGCTGGTTATGGGCACTGGCATAACGCACTACTTCCAGAACCCCCCGGGCTACCTCATCATGGGAAAATTCCACCCCCAACCTTTGGTACACATGCTTGAACCCCGAAAGCCCCCCATATTCCCCGGTGGTAATGATCCTTCCCTTCTGCTTTGACTCCTCCTCATCCAATCCCAGAAGTTCCAGATCGTAAAGTTCGTAATTGCGATGGTTCTTTAGCGCTCCATCAGCATGAATTCCCGCCTCATGGGCAAAGACATTTTCCCCCACCCCCGGCTGGTTCAAAGGTACAGGAATTTTAAATGCATAAGATGTATATCGGGCCAGCTTGCTTGCGATCTTAAGGTCGAGGTCATCTCCTACCTCATATCCCTCCATACCCCGACCAAACTTTACCCCCAGTATACAACTTACAAGATCAGCCTGACCTGCTCTCTCTCCCCATCCATTGATGGAAGTATTGATGTAGGCATCCACTTCACCATCCACCGCCCCCTTGGCCCCGGCTATAGAGTTGGCTACTGCCATCCCCAGGTCATTGTGACAATGAAGCTCAATAGGTATGTTAGTCTCCTGAGCTATGAACCTGACCCTGTCATAGATACTATCTGGTGTCTCATAGCCCAGGGTGTCGCAATATCGGAAGCGACTTGCCCCTGCCTCCTTAGCAGTTAAGGCAAAGTTTATCAAGAAGTCTAAGTCTGTTCGAGATGAATCCTCAGCATTTACCCCTACTGTGTTTGCTCCACCGGTCAGGGCTAAGGAAAGTGTATCCTTGAGCTGCTGGATGACTCCCTTACGGTCCAGCTTTCCCCCAAACTTATGCTTGAGCATTTGATCTGAGGTGGATATGGAGAGATTCAGATCCCGGACACCGCTGGCAAGAGCAATCCCCACATCGGATGGGGTTGCCCGACACCACCCCTCCAGTATCAGGTTGCCCATGGCTCCCTTTTGTTTAAGCCCCAAATTCGCCCGGATGTAACTCTGCTCCCCTTTAGCGAAGGGAAAGGCAAACTCTGATTGGTATATTCCCATTTTCCCCAGGTGCATGTTTATCAGCGTTCTCTGCAGCTTGGAAAGGCTCATCCGAGAGGCCTGAACAGTGTCACGATTGGTTACATCGATGAAGTGTATTTTGGACATATCACACCTCACTATAAGTTTTCTTTAGAAGCAGAGCATCCTCTTCCAGATTGGGACTCTCACAGATAACCATCCCCTGGACCTTTTTCTGGCTCAGCGCCCGCAGTAGCTCAGGATAGCAAAAGTCAGATTCCTCAAGGTTTAAATGTTTTATCTCTCCTCCCCTTCCGTAGGAGATACCTGAAACATGAATGTGCATATCCTGAAGTGCCTCACGTCCCAGAGTTTCCTCTACTCTTTCTAAGACGGACAGGAACTCATCGTAGGAATTAACTTTCCCCGTTCGAGCATGAAGGTGGGCGAAGTCAATGCAGGGAGAGCATCCCGGAATATCGCGGCATAGCCCTAATATCTCATTCAGGTCACCAAACTGAGTTTTTTTCCCGGTAGTCTCCGGCCGAAGGGTTACTCCTTCCCCCAACCTGGCCAGAGTCTCAGTGAGACCTTCCTTTACCCGCAAGTAAACTTCCTCAGGAGAGCTTTCCTGGTAGAAGGCAGGATGGAAAACGATACCATGAGCATGAAACATCCTCCCGATGAAGGCAGCCTGAAATATTCTCTGCTTACTATCTTTTATCTTCTTATCATCGTGAGAGTTCAAGTTTATATAATAAGGAGCATGAACGCTCAAGGCAATCCCCTGCTTTTTAGCTGCCCTATCCAGCTCCTGGGCCGCTTTTTCTCCCATCTTTACCCCGCGCACGAACTCCACCTCCAGGGCCCCCAGTCCCAGCTCCCTTAACCTTTCCACGCCCTCCATGGTGGATGGTATTTTACTACTTAGGGGAATTCCTGCTGTGCCAAAGATAAGACTCATCTATGGTGGAGACGGGGGAGAGTCGAACTCCCCGTCCAGAGGAGGTGAATCCAGGATATCTACAGGCTTAGTCGGCAAACTTTTCTTGCCCCCTCTTCCCTCGCCGACCAGGATGGAAGGGGCCAGCCGATGCTTCTTAGGTAGCCCTATCGGCGTAAGGCCTACCGCACCTCGACTTTACGGCGCCCATCCCCAACCCATCGAGGAGGGGTCAAGGTGAACGTACCACCGTTATTTAAGCAGCAGCAAGAACTGGTTGTTTTTTGCCAGTTATTTTTTGCCACCCTTTTAACGCGGCTGATGACACCTCGGCCTGCCATCTTGGTCTTCCCTTCCCTGTCGAGCCCACGCGTCCCCATTAGGTAAATTTTAAATCTTCTAAATCTGCCCGTCAATGTACCGACAATAATCATGAGGCAATTCGGATACTAAGTAATCTTCCCTTAAGAGTGCTAAAATTATTAGAGAGGGGGAGTCTCGAGAGGAGGTAAAAGCGATACAGAAAGGAGGAAATAGTACGGCTATAGAGAGATGGAGAAGACCCTGGGCAGGTATGTGGAAAGAATTAGAAGATATGGAAAGAGCAATGGATAGCCTCATCTCTAACACAGGGGCTCCTACAGTGTGGAGAAGGACACCTTCAGAAGTAGGATGGGCGCCTGTCATGGAAGTATACGATAAAGGAGATGAGTTTGTAGTGCATGCCGACCTTCCCGGGATGAATAAAGAGGATATCGATATCTCTGTCACCGGCGATACCCTGACTATCAGCGGTGAGAGGAAGGCTAAGGAAGAGGTAAAGGAACAGGATTACTACCGCTGCGAACTATGCTATGGCAAATTTTCTCGAGCTCTTACCCTGCCTGCTACGGTGGAAACGGAGAATATTAACGCTGCCTACAAGGATGGGATTTTGGAGATAAAGCTGCCTAAGAGTAAGGCAGCTAAACCGAAGAAGATTGATATATCCGTCAAGTAAATCCTTTCCTTGCCCTCCCTCTAGCTCTGCTCCTTTGCTTTCTACACTTAAGTCCGCATTTCCAGCTCCCATAAGACTGGTTGCTAAAAGAGGGTCAACACTTCACGATTATCCTTACGAGGGCATAAACCGAAAGTGTCCCCATTTTTGGATCATCAACGTTACCCCACCCGGTCATTGTATCCATCGCTGTCTGTATTGTTACGCCCGGTATGCTATCTATTCCAGGCCTTCAAGTGAAATCTTCGTTTACAGTAACCTACCAGAGCTTGTGGAAAAAGACCTAAAAAGGATGACTCTTTGTCCTCCTATTTCCATCTCTAATACCTCCGACCCTTGTCAGCCCATACCCGAGCTCAAAACTGAGGTGGAACGCCTGGTTAGACTTCTCATGGATTACAACATTTCATTTTCCATCACTACCAAAGGAGACCCCGGCTTTCTCCTTGACCTACCCGGGTTTACCTCCTATAAGCGAAAGTTCATTGCTCTAACCATAGAGGGAGATGCTGAAGTGATCTCTATGCTCTCCCCGGGAGCCCCCTCGTTCGAAGAGCGCGTCGGCTTTGTACGCCAGCTTTCTAGCCTTGGATTAGACACCTTAATTCGCTTTGACCCAGTTTTCATCCACCTTTTCCAGGCCATCTATGGTGGCTCATGGTTTAGAGAGATAGAGGGTCTTATTGATACTTTTGCCAGTACCGGAGTAAAGCACATAGTGTGCAGCACAGGGAGGCTTTCCAGGAGGAAGACCGAGAATGGAAAACACAGTATGTGGCAAGAGATACACCAGGTAATACAGGCACGATCAGCTTTGGCGGCAAAACGGTTTGATCAGGAATACTGCTATGAGCAAGGAGGATATCTTCTGCGCAGAGATTTAAGGCTCAGGTTTCATCAAAGCCTGAGAGCATTGGTTGAAGAAAGAGGGATGACCTACAGTACCTGCCAGGAGCTCAGTGCCAGAGAATCTGATTCAGAGGGACTTCCTCACTGCCAGCGGTTCATTTTACCCTTTGTAAGGATAAGGAATGATAGTCATTTCGAGCCGATCAAGGATTGCACTGCTAACTGCCACCTTTCTTGTCAAGGTTTATCTCACCCTCCGTGTGGGCAATCAAAGCTCATTTCCCTTCATCCCTTTAAAGCCAGCTACCTTCTTTCTAACACGGAGAGTCGAATAGAAAAGACGGGAGGATTCCACAATGGCCCTGTATCCTCATCACTGTGATAGGTGAAGAGGTGTCAAATCTAGGAAGTTCGGCTTGCTAAACAGAAAGGATTTTCATCATAGAAGCAATAGCTTTTAACATCCAGACGATAAAACCGTTTATACTGTCTGGCACCTCAGACGGAAGAGGTGAGAGCGTTCCCCCTAGTTGCGTGCAACATCCAACATAGTGGTTGAGAAGAGACACAGAAGCTCCATCCTGAGGTTGAATGCTTGGGCCTTCAACTCCTAATAGACCTGCGCAATATACAGGGTAATAGTCAAAACAGGCCGGCCATCCCGGACACCACCATATAATCTTATCCTTTGGCTCTATTATTAAAGCTACATTGGTCTGATCTGGCCCAAGTATTACCAGGTCTGCTAAAACTGCCGGCTTCCCTTCATGCATATATTTACCGGTGAGGCTTCCCTGGTAATAATCAAGCCATCCCAGGGGGAACATAGTCCTGCTTATGGAGTTATACCCCCCTTGCCTCAGGCTGCCAATCTCTACTCCATTCTCTATATCTGCGGTAAACGATTTCACCTTCTCCAGGTCTATTGAACCATGGTTCTCCCTGAGGAGTTCCCGCATTCTCTCCGCCCTAATCCAGCTGGATGGATAACCATCTGGGCCTGAACCAGGTGCGCCAGTTAAGCTACGGTCCAACCATTGATGATGATTAGCTTGAGCTAATATCCCATCCTCGCCGCAATTTACGGCGAAGTAATTATGCGTTGCCTCTATCGATGCTATCCCTCCCTCGGCATCTGCAAACAGATAGTTCAGGTTAAATAAGGAAAAAGAGCTTGAGGAAAACCTCTCAAGGCTTTCTATCAGCTTCGCGGCTTCTTCCGCAGTAGAGCACCTCTCCATAACCATGTTGGGTATCTCAAGAGCGGTGAGACCATCACCCTCATCCCCCACCAAGACCGCATTTCCCACCAATGCCAACCCCTTATCGTTTAGCACGCCTATTCCTGCCATCAGGGGAATTCCAAAGGTAATATATTTATTGTGCCCGGGAATGTCGGTTACGGTAAACAGAGGAAGATCCATCCCCGTAACCAACAGCTTAAGCGTTGCCCATATATCCACATTCCAGGATAGATAAACCTGACCATCCTGAGTTGCTGGAGGGGCACTGACGCTGGTAGTGCAACCCCGGAGTAGAAACGATGGCATATATATGCTCGCGGCTACCACTTCAACTAAAGGCATATCTAGAGCCTGAGATAATCCTTTGAGCCTCAGCAGGTGCTCTGGATACCATTCTTCCAGGATTTCTACATGACTTGAAGCAGAACTCAGGGCCTCTTCTTTATTCATCCCGATGGCATCACTGAACTCCCAGAGGACTTCTATAGTGTTCCAGTAAACATCTTCCAAATTCTTCCCCAGGTTGAAGCCATAGGTATAGTTTGGGTTACTGATAGCAGCGTCGGCTTTCTGGGGAAATAAGGATACGGAAAGAGAAAGGGTTAAGGTAAATATGGCCAGGATAGATAAGCATTTTTTCACCTTCACCCCTTATACATTATACACACTTCAGGTAATCTTAGAGCAGGAGACGGAGGTTTCCTGAGAACCCTTGCGGGACACCAATGACAAAACTATAGTAGCAGAATATGAGGAAGTAGAACTGAGTCCGGAAGTCGAGGACACTGAATTTATACTTCCTTCAGGGGTTGAGATAAAGGATACAGAAGAAGAGCTATCTGGGGAGGAATTAGAGAAGCTACAACATGAATTGGAATTGAGTGGACTCCTAAAAGTGAATACTTTGGGTTAGACCAACCGGCAGGGTCAGTATTGTTCCCCGGATGAATTTGAAGAGATGATCACAACACAGAATAATATGCGGGCCTGCTTAAGTAACTCTAACCTAATCTGTCCAAACAGAGGGGTGCAGTCCAGTCCGATCTATATATAACTCTACTACTCCGGTGGGGTTAATGTTAACAGCTTCTTTGCAACCTGAGGATATTTAGCAATAAACAGCAGCTCATCCTCAACAAGGGGTTTTTGGGCTTCAACGTTGGCATATCTCACCAGTTCCAGAGTCTCCTCCGCCTTTTGGCTATCATCGAATGCTACCTCCATCTTCCCCATTACATGCCCGAATCCAGATATTCCACTATACTCCCCTGAACATATCTCCCGGCCAGTATCCACAAACTCCGGCTCACCTCTACCTAATTCAGCGAAATCGTACAACTCATAATTATGAGGGTCCTTTAATACACCGTCAGCATGAATACCAGAGCTATGAGCAAAAGCATTAGCTCCCACTCCCGGCTGATTTATCGGGATAGGAACTCCGAAGGCATAGCTGGCGAATTTGCTTATCTTCCACGCCACCTTCAGATTAATTGAGTTCCCCAGGCGATACTTTTCAGCGAATCCTTTAGATTTGGTGACCGCTAGAATTGTTGCCACGAGGTTAGCATTGCCAGCTCTTTCCCCTATCCCATTGATTGTGGTATTTATGTAAGCATCCTGCCCGCCATCTATGGCTCCTTTAGCTCCAGCGATAGAATTAGCCACAGCCATCCCCAAATCACCGTGACAATGAAGTTCAATGGGAATCTCTACATTCTCTGCCAGCGTCTTAGTGGCTTCATAAATAGTAAAGGGGTTATCATAGCCTAGAGTATCGCAATACCTAACCCTTTGGGCCCCATGCTCCTTTGCTACTGAGGCAAATTTGATTAAGAAGTCCATATCTGTTCTGGAGGCATCTTCAGCATTCACACCTATGCTTTCAGCTCCGAGTGTTTTAGCAGCTTCCACAGCATCAACCATCATGCTTAAAACATCCTCTCTGCTCTTTCTTCCTTGGAATTTACCGCGGACCATTTGAGCTGATGTAGAGATTGACAAATTAAGATGTCGGATATGGGGGACAAACTTAAATGCCGTTTCCACATCACTAACTATCGCCCTTATCCACCCTGTCAGGTGAATAGGGTGCAAGACTCCCATGTCAGCTAATTCTAGGTTGGCCTGAAGATAAGATGATTCATGCCTTGTGGTAGGAAAACCGAACTCAGATTGGAAGACACCCATCTCGTTGAGATAGATGTTTATCATGGTCTTCTCAAGCTTAGATAGACTGAGACGGGCAGTTTGAACACCATCCCGATTGGTAGTATCTATGAAATAAATTTTGGGCATGCTCTTCCCTAAACAATTAAATCACAAAAGAGTCTGTTGCTCAAACCCATCGGCTGAAGTTGAGTTAAACTCTGGAGTAAACGTTCTTTGCTTCCTCTATAGGTAAGATCCTCCTTCATTAAGATTTTTTTGGACCTCGGATGGACCTCGGAAGAATAGTCTAACCCAAAGTGTCCAGTTTCAGGCGTTCACTCCACAAGACAATAGGTGAAGGGCCTGGATGATAGCAGTATAATCTCTATAGTGTAATCCCTGAGTTTAATAAGGAGGTTACATTGATTGGCAGATGATTAAAGCAGTCTGTTTTGACCTACACGAAACACTGGCTCATTATGACCCCCCGAGAGAAGAAGTGCATGTCCGCGCCTGCCGTGAGACCGGCATCCAGGTGGAGTCAGATGCACTCCGCCAATCTCTTCCCGCCGCCGACGCCTTGTGGCGGGAAGAGAACTCCTTCCACCCCATCGATAAGAGATCTTTGGAGGAGAAGATGGCTGTCTATGCCCGGTATGAAACTGAGGTCCTTAAGGGAGCAGGAATAGAGATCAGTTCAGATACTGCTCTCAAGATAATATCCAAGGTGGGAGAGATCGGTCTTAGGTTCAAGGCCTATGATGATTCCCTACCCACCTTAGAATTGCTCAAGCAACGCCCTCTGGTCTTAGGTCTAATATCCAACGTGGGTCATGAGTTGACTTCTATATGCGATGATCTAGGGTTCACACCCTACCTTGATTTCAAGGTAAGCTCCCTGGAAGTAGGCTGTGACAAGCCTCACCCGGGAATATTCTTGGCTGCCCTCAGTAGGGCTGGAGTTAAGCCTCAAGAAGCATTATATACCGGCGATCAATACGATCTGGATGTTGTTGGTGCCCAGGGTGTAGGGATGAAGGCAGTCCTCCTTGATCGGCGTAACTGCGCACTCTACAACTGTCCTCGAATTTGCCATCTTACAGAGATTGTAGATTACCTGTGAAACACCGTGCCAGAGGTTCTAAGATCAAGTATGAGCACCATATGATCCATGGTCTGAGGGGAGTCCTCGAAAACGAGATTGAACCTTTAGACTATGTAGAATCTATCTTTCCAGGAGAGATCAGGCCAATAAAGGGTAGGAATTCAAAGCTCAGGTTAAGTTTCAGGTATACCACTATCAGCGGGGTCAAGCTCCTGGCCTATGGCCCCTCTGCGGTTCAAGAAGTGTTTGTGGTGACTAAAGATGCACCTGCACTCCAGCAGAGGGTAGATAGTCTCTAATTACCAACTATGCTTGTTCACACAAAACAGTGTAGAGCCGCAAAACTTTTACCTCTGACTGCTCAAGGGCGAGGGGCATTATACTCTTCACCCGGGTTGAGGCAATCCAAAATAGTAGATGTCATTTGGCAGTATTATATAATAAGTACGGAGGATAAAATGAAGATAGATAACTTCCGCTTTGGTTCGATTGTTATTAATGGTAAAAAGTATACCCATGACATTCTTATCTATCCTGACGGGAAGGTTGAGCAGAGAAAGGGTGGCATCTGGAGATTCGGCCCCCATAGTATTAAAGGAGAGGAGATAGAAAAACTCCTAGAAGCTCAGCCCGAAGTAGTGCTGGTAGGCATAGGAACTCAAGGTAGAGCTCGTTTATCTAAAGATATAGCAGTAAAAGAGGCAGAGTTAGCGGTTCTCAATTCCAAGGAAGCAGTGCAAAGGTTTAATGAGCTATTTGACCAAGAAAAGAGAGTAGCCGCCCTCATTCATATAACTTGCTAAAAGAAAGGAGTGATTATGGAACAAATCGGGTATCGAGTGACAGGAGAAATAAAATCTATAAAGAGGACCTGTAACGCGGGGCACAAAGTAGGGAATACCTTTGAGCTCAGTGCTCCTAATACGGCTGGCCTCTGTGGTTTCTTATACCATGATATCTTCCCCTACATTGTCATGCTCCAGTTTGGAGGCGGATTTCCACCTGAATGGGGAGACCCGGATGTTGTAGAGTTAGCCTGTTATAGGATCGCTTTAACGAACTTGTAATCGAGCTAAGAAGATTTGGAAGATAGCCATAATGGTGATCGAGAAACCAGATAGGCGATGTCTCACTGCTTTCAAACCTTGCCCAATCTACTATGATATCCTGTTAGGTGAAGCGAGATGCCGATTTTTTTATCAAGATGAATAATACGCAGCATTTTCTTTGATGTAACCTTCTGTCAAATCACAACCATAGGCAGTAGCACTGCTAGAACCTAGTTTAAGATCTACCGTTATTCCAACAATATCTCCGCTTAATAGATTTCGAACTTCTTTTTCATCAAAATCTATTTTATTTTCCTCTAAATACACGAGTTTATCATTAATTCTAAGTTCCATTTTCTCAGGTTCGATTTCACATGCCACACACTTCCCAACTGCCATAAGAATCCGCCCAATATTAGGATCACCACCGTAGGCCATCGTTTTTATAAGGGGGGAGTTTATCAGAGCTTTAGCAATAAATCTTGCTTCCTGGTCTGATTTAGCACCCAATACATTGGCTAAAAGTAGTTTTGTAGCCCCCTCTCCATCTCTGGCAAGCATTTTCGCTATTTCGACACAAGCAAACTTTAAAGTTTCCAGAAAGAGTTCTTCGTCTACTTTTCCGGCTAAGCCGTTTGCCATTACTATGCAAGTATCCGAAGTACTGGTGTCAGTATCCACTGATAGCATATTGAATGAACTGCTAACGGCTTCACGAAGCATACTGTCTAGCACAGGAACTTCTATTTCTGCATCAGTGAAAATGTAAACCAGCATGGTGGCCATATTTGGCTCTATCATACCGGAACCTTTCCCAACGATGGTTATCACTGCTTCATCAACCGAAGTAGATAGGGCTTTTGGATAAGTATCGGTGGTCATAATTCCTCTTGCCCCTATAATAGGATCATCCTGTAAATTTCTGGAAATTCCTCGTACTCCATTTTCGATAGTTTCTATCGGTAGCTGTTTTGCTATCACCCCTGTTGAACTCATGATCACTTCTTCTTGGGGAATGTCGAATTCTTTAGAAACTGCCATGGCCATTCTTCTGGCATTCTCAATGCCTTCATTGCCAGTTCCTACATTGCTGACCTTACCATTTACTATAATTGCCCTTAGAGAACCATTTTTAATTATCTCTCTTCCCAGAATAACCGGAGCACCGGGGAATTTATTTTGAGTAAAAACCCCCGCCGCGTTTGCTTTAGTTTCTGAATAGAAAATTGAAATGTCTCCCCCCCCATTTTTTATCCCACAGTTTTTGCTAGTACATTTAAAACCTTTTGGCATCACCGGCTTTTCATGAAGTTTCATAATGGCTCCTTATGATTTTTTCTGCATCTTACTTTGTCTAACGTTTCCGGGAATTGCGAACTGCGGACCACTCGGGCAAAGCAGCGGCCTGCGGACATCTCTCAATACTTATATTCCAACGTCTCCACCAGATTCCCAAAAAAGATAACAAAAAAATCCATCATCTGTCCATTCCTAAATCCAGCCACCAGTTCTTTTTTCTTCTAAGTCCCATTAAAGCTCAGTCAAGTCCGAGCCTGGGAGACAGAATAAGATACAAGTTCCGCAGCCTCCCCGGTTTCATGGTCTATGTTTTTGACACTAATTTGCTTTGCTTCATCTGATGCCCAAGAAGTCCTGACTTGCAATACCGGCCTCATCATATTCGACTATCTTGAAGCATCTAAATGTCCTCGCAGGGACAGTGATTTGTTCTACTATCATTCTCGCCTCCCCGGAAGCTGATTGCGTATAACTTGTTCATATCCGAATGGTTTTGCATATATATCTCTTTGACTGAACTACTTTACATTCTCATCTTCTTCGTCAAAATTGACCACCCCCGGACACCCTTAGCCAAGATTTCGGCGGATGCAAGGCTATTCATCATAGACTCAATTGTCCGCGTAAGGCAAAAACTTTCTATTCATGGTAATAATGACCCCTGCTCTACCTCCTTCCCCGGTCTGCCATTGAATATGGGGTGTAAAGTCAATAGCACTCATGATTCCATCACCGAACTCTTCCACGACGATGCTCGTAATGGCCTCCCTGCATATATTAATTGATCTCACACAATCTGTATACCAAAGGATAATTCCTCCAAAAGGGGGCCTCCGTGATAGGAGCGAGCACCCTTTACATCTACTTTCAGTATACTTACATATTCTTAGCGATTTTTCCATTAGCTTTGGCCTGTCCATGTGAAAAAGGCAGCGATATAAACTGGCGCTCTATCACAATGCGTCGCCAGCTGTGTAAGCGTGAGCCTCCTTCCATTTTATTCAGCCTGAAGTAAGCCTAAAACCTCTGCACAAGCCATATATCTGATTCATGAATGCCCTGTTGCTACATCCTCCCCAGGTACTTTTCCCAAATCCACAGTTCTACCATCTCCCTTCGAGCGAGTTAATATCTGGGTTGCAATTCAGTAGTTTTCTTCTGCTAGGTATGATTCCGGATCACTTAGGGAGGAAGTATCAGATTAAAACTCACCCACTACCTCATTGAAGGCATCGATAGCATTAAGAGTAACCGGCCACCCTCGATAACCACTCATCTGAAAGATTACTTCTTTAATCTCTTGGGAAGTACAACCCACATTTAAGGCCCCCGAGATGAATTTCTTTAATATAGGCATATTGTTCAACACCGTTAGGGAAACAACAAAACATAGGTGCTTGGTTTTTATATCCAAAACTGAATTTCGGTTAAAAACTTCACCGTAAACATCTTCTATTAAAAAGTCGGCTACTCCAGGCTCAAATTTCCGAACCTTACCTATTAGCCTATCCCATTCCTCAGGGCCATGAATCTTCCTGCCAGTATCCATCCCCTCCTTGCGCCAGTTCGCCTGTTCATATCTCTCCCGCAGCGGCTGGAGCCTTCTCTCCGTCTCCCTTTCTTCCAATACTCGGTTGAAGGTCTCAAAAGCACTCAGGACAACTGGCCAGCCAGCGATAGGATAGAGTTGAACGATGAGCTCTCTTACTTCCTCTTGAGCAGCGACATTAAGGGCTATACCAAAGTGTGTGGTTAAGATAAGCTCCGATGCCACACCCAGCGTCACTAAAGCAGAAATTGTACACAGCTCATGGGTTTTCAAATCTAGTTGGGGCCGGGCGTATATTTTTTCCATAAGGTCCTCCGTCAAATACTTTTTAACCCCTAGGTCGTAGATATCAACTTGTTGCATCAAATCCTTCGCCCCTTCCTCCGTTAATTGTTTGAATGTCTTCTGTTCTTTATAACCTTCCTTTTTCACAGATCCTCCTTTGAAAATCGTCACCGTTGACTAATATTATATAACCGACAAAGACCAGGATATGACCAAGGGATTTTCACCGACTTGTGAAACGGTTAAACTCCCAAATTTCAGACAGTTACTTAAATCTCTCCTCCTTCATTTATTTTATCCTGCCCATGGAACCCTTTAGTCAGAAGAACATCTCCTCGGGCTAACCTTGAGTAAGTTCTGCTTTAAGCTATACACCAACCATCTTCTCTGCCATTTGGGGAGCGATGACGAACTCGCAATATGCCCAAACATAAGGGCACAGTCTAAGGCCTTTATCTCGGTAGACCTTCCTTCAAAGTAATTGAAGGGCGTTTTTCTCATTTAGCAACCACTTCACTTCACACTTCAGGGATATTTTAACTTCACAGACGTTGAGAAGGGGGTTAAGAAAGGGCCAGTATTTGATTAAAATTTGGTAAATGTTTTGGATTCCCTCCTACATTAATCCAAAATATGTGAGATAACCCATTATATTTGTGGTGAGACGTTGATGTGTGAAAGAAGGATCAGCACCAGGTATTAAATTAATCCATTCCTCCGCTTGTTTATCAGCCATTCCTTGGATATTTCCAGTCTTCTCCCATTCCTGTTTAACCCACCTTCCGAAGTTCTCAAGCTCTTCCATGGCGATCTTGAGTATCCTTTTCGCTTCCATATAAGGTCCAAAATGGGCAAAATATAAAACATCTATTTCTATATCTATAAGCCTTTTAATCGTTTTAACTGAAAGGTCTAAATCAAAAGGTGGAGGAGTGTTTAAAAGCAAACTATCAGTGAGAGGTGAATAAGTTTGGGCTGCATCTCCAGCGAAAAGAGTTTTTCTCTCTTCATTGTAAAAACAGACTTGATGAGAGGCATGACCGGGGGCATAAATTACCCTCAGGTCATTCCCTTTGCCAAGTTTTATTAGATCACCTTCCCCGATAGCTTTAATTCGATTTTCTGCTACAGGAACTACTTCCTCCCCCCCATAAGTTTTTTTAGTTATTTCCTCTCCCCAGCCTCGCTTAGCTGAGGCTACAAGCTTTGAAGGATTAATTAAGTGCTTTACTCCTCTTTCATGGACTAAAACATCTGCCCTAAGCATTCCTGACAGAAGGGTTCCAACACACCCGCAATGATCTAAGTGCACATGGGTTAAGAGGATATGGGAAATATCGACTGGATCAAGACCTAATTTTTCAATTCCTTCCAAAACCTGACCTGCGCGAAGTGAAGACCCTGGATCAATTAAAGCAATTTCCTCCCCAGCGATTAGATACACGGATGTCCCCCTCCTCGACCCCGTCGAGTCGATCATATAGACATTCTTATTAACCTCAGCTACATTGGCCATCTCTACCCCCTTTACTTCTCCAGGCCTTCTTCTATCTTTTCCTTCCTAACATTCAGGACTTGCTGTTTAATTAGTTAAGTTAAGGCCTAGCATACGAGACTGTACATGGACGAAGTCTCTACGTCCGTATAAAAGGCTCAGCGCAGGCACCTCTCTCGATCTTCATTCTGAAGTTATTATCACCCTCCTTCTCCTCAATCTATGAAGAGAGCCTATCACTCCTTACTAATTCAATTTTACAGCTCAAAGGTAAACATTTGGGTAAACAGAGAGTAAATATAGGTAAAGTAATGCGGCACCCTGGTAAAATCTTAAGTCACCCCCTGAAAGAGCAGCCATGTGCACGGTCTTTTTTCCTCGGGATTTCCCATTTGTTCTTCGGGCTCTGTTTTGAAGTGAGGCATATCTCTTCCATGCAAGCAAACTAGATCAGTCATTCCAACCCATACTACCCCCCTAGGGCCGTGGTAAGCCCAATTTTTGCCCCCTTTTGTTTTCCCAACCGCTCAAAATGTTTGGTGGAATGGAAAATCAAAGGTATAATATGGATAAAATGAGGGTGGTATTTACCCAGGATATTCCCGGTATAGGAGCACAAGGAGAGGTAAAGGAAGTATCCCCGGGATATGGGAAGAATTTCCTCCTCCCTCGAGGATTGGCAGTGCTGGCTATTCCCAGCGCCTTAAAGGCAGCAGAGGAGCGAAAGGAAGCAGAACAGAGAGGAAGGAGCCAGAAATTCTCTGAGCTTGAAGGGATAGGGGAAAGGATAAGGCAGCTCTCCACCTTAACTATAAAGGCAAAAGCAGGAGAAGAAGGAAAGTTATTCGGCTCCATTACCACATCTCATGTTGCCCAGAATTTAAGTAAAGCAATTGGGGTAGAAGTGGATAGAAGACGGATCAAGCTCTCCTCACCCATCCGAAAGCTGGGAAATCATGAGACCAGAGTGAGACTTGCGAGCGATCTGGTAATACCGCTCCAGGTAAGCGTGAAGGAGGATGGAGGAGAAACTTCCCCCTCATGATAGGGATGCCGAAGAGGCGGTGGTCGGCTCTTTGCTTATTGACCCCGACGCTCTGGTAAAGATAAACTTTATACTCCATCCGGAGGATTTCTTCTATGAGGAGAATGCCCGGGTGTACGAGGCTTGCCTGGGCTTATACGACCGAAACGAGGGAATAAACCAGATAACCGTTGCCTCTGAGCTTGCCAGGAGAGAAAGGCTTGCCGGTGTAGGGGGAAATTCCTACCTCAGCCACTTAGTGTCCCAGGTCCCCACTTCTCTCCACGTAGAGTATTATGCTCAGATTGTCTATCGGACCTCCATGATGAGAAAGCTCATTTATGCCGGTGGGCAGATTGCCAAAATTGGATATGAGGCTTCCCCGGATGTCGATGCTGCCTTTGAAAGAGCCGAGGACATTCTTTTCCGATTGCAACATGGCGAGAGCCCCCACGGTTTTTCCAGCCTTAAGAACATCCTGGCTTCCTACTTTGATGAAATCGTTCCTTCTTCTGAAGGTCGTATGGACTGTGGATTCCCTGCCCTGGACGAGACTCTGGGGGGACTCCAACGTTCAGACATGGTTATTCTGGCCTCCAGGCCCAGCATGGGCAAGAGCAGTCTTATGCTGAACATAGCCTGTAACGTTGCCCTGGAGTATAAGTTCCATGTGGCCATATTCAGCCTGGAGATGGCCAAGGAGCAAATAGCCCAACGACTTCTTTCGGCTAACTCAGGAGTGGATAGCAAAAAGCTAAGGCTAGGATCTCTATCCCCCAAGGAGGAGGAAAAAATTGCCCAGGCAGCAGGAGTTCTCTCAGAGGCGCCCATTTTCATCGACGATTCTCCTTTCACCACCGTAAGGGAGATGCGAAGCAAGATAAAAAAGCTTCACCATGATGCTCGCGTGGATCTGATTTTTGTGGATTATCTCCAGTTGATACAGGGGGATGCGAGATGGAATAGAGTACAGGAGATGGGAGAGATATCGCGTTCCATCAAAAGCTTGGCCCGAGAGATAAATGTCCCTCTGATTGCCGTATCTCAACTGAGTCGGGCAGTAGAGACACGTACCCCCCACATCCCTCTCCTCTCCGACCTCAGGGAAAGCGGAAGCATTGAACAGGAGGCAGACGTGGTGCTACTTATCTACCGGGATGATTTTTATTATTCTCCCGAAGAATGGGAGAAGGTCAACCCGGCTAAACCATATCCTAAAGGAATAGCCCAGATAATTGTGGCCAAACATAGAAATGGTCCCACCGGTAAGATAAGCTTATCCTTTGATGAGAGGAGCACCCAATTTTTTTCCTTAGAAAGGAGGAGGGTTGACCAGCCATCTCTCCCTTGGCAAAGCTAAGGGCTTCATCGAAATACCCGACGACCTTCTATCCTATCTCCTTAAATCAGGAGATATTATCCAAATGAAGGTAGGACTCCATATCCTGAGGCTTTTGAATCAAAAGAGGGCTTACTCTTTTACTTTAGATGAACTTGTGACCGACGAGGAAATGAAGAAAACTGTAGATAGGGGGAGAGTCGCCTCCGAAGTAGAGGGGCTAGTTCAGGAGGGGATATTGAGAAACGAAGGTGAGGAATACTTTATCCTGAAGGAAGCCAATATCTTCTCCCTGTATGAGGAGAATATCGGAATGCTCACCCCCATCCTGGCAGAAAAACTCAAGGAAGCAGAGAAGGTTTATCCTTACTCCTGGATAGAAGAAGCCTTTGAACAGGCGATAGTTCACGGAGCGAAAAGTTGGAGCTACATTCAGGCAATATTGGAGCGCTGGTCCCAAGATGGAAAGGTTGTCCGAGATACTAAAAAGGCTGACCCCGATAAGTACATCCGGGGAAAATACGGATACCTCGTCCGACGTTGAGGTCTGTCCCCGGTGTCAGGGCAGAGGATTCGTATACCCTGATGTTCCCCCCGGCGACCCTCAATTTGGTGAGGCCATCCCGTGTGAGTGTACTCTCCTGAGATTAGAGGGAGAGAAGATAGCTCGGCTACAAAAATACAGCAATCTAGGGCCACTTACTCATCTTACCTTTGATAATCTAGCCCCCCGGGGAAGAAATGGAGAGGATGGGTGCTTTGAGAAAGCATATAGTGCAGCCAGGGAATTTGCCTTAGACCCTAAAGGGTGGATATTGTTCTATGGTCCGGGCGGTTGTGGTAAGACCCACCTTGCCTGCGCTATTGCCAATTTCTGCCTGAAGAGAGGAAAGCCAGTATTGTTTATGGCTACCCTCGACCTTCTGGATCATCTGCGTTCCTCCTTCTCACCAGGAAGCGATGTTTCTTACGATGAACTTTTCCAGAGGGTAAGGAACACTCCCCTTTTGGTACTGGATGACTTTGGTATCGATGCCATCACTCCCTGGGCCTCCGATAAACTCCTCCAGATAGTAAGCTTTCGGTATAATGCCCGGCTTCCCCTGGTAGTCACCACCAAAGTTCATCCCCAGGAGATTGAACCAAGCTTCCGGGATCGTCTGCTAGATCCCTCAATATGTAACATCCTCAAAGTTGGTGAGGCTGAGATCCCCTGTGGACTGGAGCCGGCTCTTCTTCAAAGCATGCTCTTTGACAACTTTGATTCTAGGAGAGTTAACCTTCCTTTAGAGCAGAGAAGGAACCTGGGTCAGGCATTTAAGCTTGCTCGGAGCTTTGCTACATCCCCTGAAGGTTGGCTGGTGCTTCAGGGAACCAGCGGCTGTGGTAAGACCCACCTTGCCTGCGCTATTGCCAATTTCTGCCTGAAACAAGGAAGGGAGGTTAAGTTTGTGTTCATTCCCGATCTCCTGGAGGAATTGCGGATGAGCCGAGGTCAAGAGCTTTTCCGGGAGGCTAAACGGGCTCCTCTACTCATTTTAGATGACCTTGGCCCTGAAGCATTCACTCCCTGGGCCTCCGATAAGCTGTATCAGATAATAAACTCTCGATACAACTACCGGCTCCCCACCATCATCACCACCTCCCTCTCCCTGGAGGAGATGGAGACCCGGATAAGCTCTCGCATGGCCGACCCCCGGATAAGCGTGGTATTCAACATCACCGCTCCTGATTTCAGGACTGACCGGGGGAAAACTAGGCGAGGAAGATCTTCCTCAAGAGACTGATGACTTTGCTAGGATAAGGCTCTAGAAGTTGCATGAGTTTCAAGATGGCATAGGTAGTAGCAATTCCCAGGGCTCCACCGACCACTACATCTGAGGGGTAGTGAACCCCGGCAAAGACTCGAGCGAAGGATATAAGGAGAGCTAAGAGGTAGGCCAGAAGGCCCCACCTTTTGTTTCCCCAAAACACTGCTGTAGCCAGGGCGAAGGCAATGGCGGGTGCATTGGCCGGGAAAGAAGAATCCGTAGGGCCGTAGAAGATGTCCGAAACTCTTGACTTAAGCAAAGGTATATCAGAAATTAAAGCCTCGCTCTGGAATGGGCGAGAACGAAAGTAAAAGATGTTTATGACCTTGGTGATTCCGTTCACTATCCCTACACCTATCAAACCACAGATAACACACTTCTGGCACCATTCCCTTTCCAGTTGATCTCTTCCCCAAAACCATAGAAATACCAGAAATAGAACCAGGCATACGGGAACGAAGTAATCGTTAACTCCGATCCTCATTATGCTATCCACGAGGGAGGATTTTCCCACCAGACCGTTTATATGAGAGAAGAGTGTCTCATCGACGTTTCCCATATTTGCCTCGCATTGCCTGAAGGTAAGTTTTCCCACTCAGAACTTTCAGGCCTTCCTCATCTTTATCCTCGGGAGGAAGTCTTCTCCAGCGTAAGGATGACAGAAGAAGGGTAGACACCAAGGCCAGAAAGAAAGACAAGGCGAAGTAAAAGAACTGCTGCCCCCCTTCAAGGCCAGTCATCATTATCTTCTCATCTAGACGGTCATCCCATCCAAAGAACCACCCGAACGACCCCAAAAGGCAGACAGCGGCAAACGTATAGGAGAGGGGTTTGGTTCTAAACAACATAAGACGACTGAACCCCCTCAAGGATGCAGCAAGCTGTAACACTCCCAGGGAAGCTATGAAGACGAACAGGATATAGTCTAGGTTAAGAGACACTCTTTGTTATTTTCTTTTCCACGGGGGTCAACCAGCTTGAGTACCGGGGATTTCGGCCATAAATCACATCGAAATAAATGTCGGCTAGCTTTCGGGTGACTTCCCCCACTCTTCCCTCCTCTATTCGATAGTGGTCGATCTCCACCACTGGCGTTATATGGGCGGCGGTTCCGGTAAGGAAACATTCTGAGGCTGAGTAGAGGTCGCTTCGGCTTACGGACCTCTCCAGGGTGGAGATACCCAGCTCCTCCTGAGCCAATCTAATTACACTATCCCGGGTTATCCCTATAAGAATATCATCGGAGGAAGGGGGGGTGATGAGCTTCCCGTGGTAAAAGATGAATACATTTTCCCCACTTCCCTCTGAAACATACCCCTGTGAGGTTAGCATGATGGTTTCATCAAACCCTTTTTCTAAGGCCTCTGTTTTGGCCAGGGCAGAGTTGACATAACGTCCGCTCACTTTAGCCGCTGAAGGTATCATGTTATCGTTTATCCTTACCCAACTAGAGATACAGCACTTTACACCTTTATCAACATCAAGGTAGGGGCCGAAGGGAACAGCAAACATAAGCAGGTCATCTTCAAGGTCATGAAGCCTCACTCCGATAGCTTCAGAACTTTTATAGGCTAGGGGACGGATATATATGTCTTCATGGAAACCGTTTCTGGCCACCAGATCCACGGTTATATCACAAAGCTCATCTATAGTGTAGGGAAGGTCTATCTTTATAAGCTGGCAGCTTCGAGCTAGCCTTTGATAGTGTTCCCGGGAGCGGAAGAGATAGGTTCTATCTTCCTCCCTATTCCAATTTCCGCGTATTCCTTCAAAGCAGGCAGTACCGTAGTGAAGGGCATGGGTCATAACACTTAACCTGGCTTCAGATAGAGGAATAAAGCGATGTTGAAAGTAGGCTTCCATGCATCTCCTTTCCAATGTTTAGCTTATGTAGCATTTAATTCACAAACACCTTATCAGGATGCCACAGCTCCCTTTCTTTATCCAGGCTTAGAATGGCCAACAAATCTCCCTCTTGGGTGTAAGCTTGAACATAACTGCTCCCTCTATCCTCTAACATCAAGCATTGTCCTCTTCTTATGGCTTCCTCTTCCTCCCTCTCTACCACCACTCTATCAAAGTCAAGGATAGAGGATGGAGGATAGATAAAGCAATCCCGGACGAGCTTGGAAAGGGGAACGGCATCCTCCACGAGGAAGGAGCCATATCTGGTGCGGATCAAATTTATGAGGGTGGCACCGCATCCTAAAACCCTCCCCAGGTCAGAAACCAGGGAACGTATATAGGTTCCCGAACTACACTCTACCACTAGAGTAAGCCAAGGTTGGTTAAAGCCTTCAACTTCTAAATGGAATATGTGTACCAGCTTTGGCCTCCTCTCCACATCAAGACCCTTCCTAGCCAGCTCATACAACCTTTTCCCTTCCCATCTCGCCGCGCTGTACATGGGAGGGATTTGCCATATGGGGCCGCGAAAATTCGCCAGAGCTTTCCCCACCTCCTCATAAGTGACAGCTTCTGAATTGCTCATAGATATTATTTTTCCCTCAACATCGTAAGTGTCGGTAGCCATCCCCAACTCCACCTCCGCTCGGTAGGCCTTAGACTTCTGAAGAAGAAACGGCATGAGCCTGGTGGCCTTACCTACCAGGATGGGCAACACTCCGCAGGCCTTAGGGTCTAACGTACCCCCATGCCCCACATGCCTCTCCCCAAAGATTCTTTTTACCTGAGACACCACTGCCATGGAGGTCATACCTTGAGGTTTCAAGACGTTCAATATACCATCCATAGGGCCAACCTTTTTAAGTAGGACACATATCCTATCCTCCTATCCCCTCAGGGGGGGAAGAAATATTATCCATGAGTTCAAGCAGTTTGCTTACTTTAGCTATAGAATCGTCTTCCTGGAAGTAGAGCTCCGGAATTCGGCGCAATCTGATATGAGCGGAAAGCTCTTTCCTCAAGAAGCCTCGGGCGCTTTCCAAACCTCGGAATATATTTTCTTTCTCCTTATCATCCCCCAAAATACTTATCCCTACTTTGGCATAGCTTAAGTCCTTAGAGATGGAAACTCCTGTCACACTGATGAAACCGGAGATACGGGGATCCTTGACTTCATGAATGAGAAGGTCGCTTATCATTTCTTGGAACAGTGATTCCAGCCTCTTGGTACGTCGACTCATCTTTTTTTCTCCTCACGTGGGATTTAATACGATCGCCCACCTTGAATTCAGAGAAGTCTCTAATACCCACCCCACATTCAAATCCCGTTTCTACCTCTCTAACATCATCCTTGAATCTTCGCAAGCTTACGATGGTAGATTCACATATCTCTTCTCCTTCTCTCATCACTCTAACCCTCACCCCCCGCTTCAGGCTTCCCTCCAGGACATAAACCCCTGCCACCTTCTTATCCTTAGCTGAGGAAAATACCTCTCGCACCTCACCAATTCCATCGACCACATCTACAAACTCCGGCTCCAGCATTCCCTGGATAACCATTCCCATCTCATCCATAAGCTTGTAGATCACCTCGGAGAGATGGGTGTCAACTCCTTCTCTTTCAGCCAATTTTTTGGTCCCCGTGCCATAAGAAGTATTAAATCCTACAATCATTCCGTTAGAAGCTCGGGCCAGAAGGATATCTCCCTCAGTTATGATTCCTGAGCGAGCATAAATAACTCGAAGTAGAACCTTATCGTTGGACAGCTCCTCCAGTGAACTTTTGATGGGTTCAATACTCCCTTCAACATCAGTCTTGAGAACGATATTCAGATCCTTAACCTCCGGGGAGGTGATAACCTGTGTCCGGGGAAACTCTTTTCCTTTCTTCTGTGACTTGAGCCTTGCTTCCTTCTCATCCTTTACCATACTGAACGCATCTCCGGCCTGGGGAGGGCTATCCAGACCCAGAATCTCTACTGGAGTGGCTGGCCCTGCTCTCTTGACCCTCTTTCCCTGGTCGTTGAGCATGGCCTTTATTCTGCCCCAACCCCCCCCACAGACAATGGTATCTCCTACCTTAAGCTCTCCTTCTTGAATCAGGAGGGTAGCTACCGGTCCCCGTAGCTTATCTACCCCCCCCTCAATGGCCACACCCCTGGCCAATACCTTTAGATCGGCCTTAAGCTCCAACACCTCTGCCAGAACGAGGATACTTTCCAAAAGGTCGGATATACCCTCACCCTTTTTGGCAGATATAGGGGTACACATAACATCTCCACCCCATTCCTCAATGACCAATCCCTGCTCTGACAGCTCCCGTTTTACTCTATCCGGGTCAGCATCGGGTTTATCCATCTTATTTATGGCCACCATGATGGGAACCTGAGCTAACCTAGCATGGTCTATGGCCTCTATGGTCTGAGGCATCACCCCATCATCAGCCGCCACTACCAGAACAACGATATCAGTAATTTTAGCCCCTCGCGCTCTCATTTGAGTAAATGCCTCATGACCGGGAGTATCGATGAAGGTAATCTTATTACCATCTATCTCTACCTGATAGGCCCCAATATGCTGAGTGATCCCTCCTACCTCCCGGGAAGCGATATTGGTCTTTCGTATGTGATCCAGAAGAGTAGTTTTACCATGGTCTACATGTCCCATAACCGTAACCACCGGAGGCCTGGGGGATAGATTGTCCCCTTCTGCCTTGCTCCTTACGGAAGGTGATTCGGACGGGGAGGATGGCTTTACCTCATAGCCCAGGGCTAAGGCAGTAGCCGAGGCCATGTCATGGTCTAAAACTTGATTTACATTGGCCATCACACCACTCCGCATCAGCTGTTTTATAATCTCCACCGGGGTTTTATTGAGCATCTCGGCGAGCTCTTTTACGGTTAACGAAGATGGCATCTCCACTGACTTCATTTCTTCTTATTCCTGGCTGTTAGCACGTAACCCAACCTTTTGGCCCCTCTCTCCCAACACTCCGAACGCCCGCATAGGTAAGCTCCTCTTCCTGGCCTCTTCCCGGTGGTGTCTATCTCTACCAAACCTTCAGGAGAGTAGACTAAACGGACAAGCTCTTCTTTAGGCTTCACAGCACGGCAGGCAATGCAAGTTCTCATAGGTACACGCTTCTTATTCTTGCTCATCTTCAGACAAAACCCCACCATTCTTACTTTTAGTGCTTTTCTTTGGCTTTTTCTTCTCAGCCGCCCTCACCCTGGTCAGTATATCCTCAGCAAAGCGTATCTTTGCCCCCTCAGGAGGAGGGGCCTCCACCTGTATTTCTGCCTCAACTTCTTCTTCCTCTTCTGGAATCTCCTCGGGGGTCGTAGTTGCTGCCGGTGGCTCAGGAGTCAAAGCCTCCTCCTTTGCCCCTAAAGCTTCCATCTCAGAGCGACTTCGGATGTCAACCCTCCATCCAGTTAATTCAGTCACCAGTCGCGCATTCTGACCCTCCTTACCTATGGCTAGGGATAGCTGATCATCAGGAACGATTACGGTGGCCAAGTTCTGTCGGGCAGAGAGTATTACCTGCTCTACCTTAGCTGGGCTTAAGGAATTGGTAATGAAAAGTTCTGAGTTTTCGCTCCACTTCACAACATCCAGCTTTTCTCCGCTTAGCTCCTTCTGGATGCTTTGTATTCTATTGCCCCGGGGTCCAATACAACAACCGATGGGGTCAACGTTGGGTTCAGGGGTGAATACCGCCACCTTACTGCGGTATCCTGCCTCTCGAGCGATGCCCTTAACTATCACCGTACCATTCCTGACCTCGGGGATCTCCAGCTCCAGTAGACAGCTCAAAAAATCAGGATGAGCCCGAGATACTATCAGAGGAGAGCCCTGATGAACCTCCAGGAGCAGTGCCTTCAGTCTTTGTCCTAGCCTATACCTCTCAGTGGGTATCTGCTCTCCTGAAGGGAGGAAAGCGGTAGCATTTCCCAGGTCAATTTGTATCTGCTCCCGTTCTCTTCTTCCTACCATACCAGAGACGATGCTTTTCTCCTTGCCCTTATATTCTGCAAATACAGCATCCCTTTCCGCCTCGCGCAGCTTCTGTAGTATTACCTGCCGGGCTGTGGAGGCAGTAATTCGGCCCACATTCTGAGGAGTTATCTCCACTTCTATCATGTCTCCTACCTTAGCTTCAGGATTGAGCCCCTTAGCCTTAGAGAGGTCAATTTCTGTTTGGGAGCAGGTAACTTTGTCCACCACCATCTTTTGGGCATAAACCCTCACCTTACCGCTCTGAGGAGATATGTGGGCCCTAATATTTTGGTCTGAAGACCCATCCTTCTTGAAGGCAGAGGACAACGCTTCCTCTATCGCCCTGAGAATAACCTCCGGAGATAAATTTTTCTCCGCGGAGAGCTGAGTCAGCGCTAGCATAAACTCGCTTTTCATTCTCTAAGACCTCCTATAACTAAAAAGTGGGCCCCCACAAAACCCACTCCCCATGGTGATTTTATAACACACTGGTGGCTAAAAGGCAAACATAAGGCTAAGCTAGAAAAGTTGACAAAAATCAGGCCTTACTTTATAGTAATGCTGGTGTCGGGGCGGACGCTGCCCAGAGATAAAACAACCAAAAGGTGCGATAGATGGGGAAGGTATTTAGTGTGGGCGATGGGTAAAAGAATTTCTATCCCTGCGATAAGCTTGGTCTGTTTGTTGGCCGATGAAGGCGTAGAATGTTTAGAAGGATAATTAAATTAAGAAAGGAGTTAGTTATTGCGACTGGTGTTAAGGTGGATTGAAGGCTGAGCTTGAATTTTTATTTTAGATTAGAAAGGAGAAAAGATGCAACAAAAGAAGAGAAAGCTAGGGAGGGGGGTGGCTGTGGTTGGGGCGGGGATGTCCGACTTTGGCATGTTCAAGGACAAAGACTCCAGGGATTTGCTGGTGGAGGCCTATAACGAAATGGTCTCCTCAGTGGATAAAGGAATAGACCCCAAAGATATTGAGGCTGTATGGGTAGGAAATTTCTCTAATGACTTCTATACACACCAAGCACACCTGGGGCCTATAGTAGCTGACCTGCTTGGACATACACCAAAGCCGGTAACCAGAACAGAAGGTGCATGTGCTGCCAGCACTCTGGCGTTTAAAGATGCCTGCTTTGCTATAGCCTCTGGATTCTATGACGTGGTTATGGCTTGTGGGGTAGAGGAGATGTCAAAGCTAAGTACTGAGGAAGCCACAGAAGGCTTGGCATTAGCCCTTGATAAGCCATATGAAGGAATAGTCGGTTTTACTTTTCCCGGGGTTTTTGGTGCTTTGGCCACGGCCTACTTTGAAAAGTACGGAGCTACCCGCGACGACCTTATGAATGTTACTATAAAAAGCCATAGTAATGCTCCTTTTAACCCCAAGGCACAGTTTAAGGCTACTGTTCGTGATCTCATGAATAGAAGGATTGAACGAGCCAAGAAGAAGGGGGATCCAGTTCCCGCCTGGAAAGATGAGAAAGAAGCACTGTGGGATCCCATGTTTAACCCTCCTATCGCCTGGCCCATGCATCTCTATGATTGCTGCCCCATGAGCGATGGAGCAAGCGCTGTATTGTTGGTGGCTGAAGAAATAGCTAGAAACTTTACCGATAACCCTGTATATGTTATTGGCATGGGGCAGGGGAGCGGTAGACCCTTGCACACTGGGGCTAGCCTTACTTCCTTTGAAGCAAACCAGAACGGAGCCAAGGAAGCCTATGAGATGTCAGGGCTTACGCCCAAGGATATTCAATTCGCCGAGGTACACGATTGCTTTTCCATCGCTGAGCTCATTCATACCGAAGACCTAGGCTTTTTCAAACCCGGAGAAGCATATAAAGCAGTCGCAGAGGGCCAAACGAGAAGAGATGGCCCGATGCCCATCAACACTTCAGGAGGGCTTAAGTGTAAAGGCCATCCGGTAGGGGCAACAGGGTTAGCCCAGATGCATGAGATCTGGGAACAGTTGAGGGGTGAAGCTGGAGAAAGGCAAATTCCCAATAAGAATTTGCGAATTGGAGCCACCCAGAACCTGGGAGGAACAGGAGGAACTTGCACTTTTTGTATTTTTGAAAGGAGATAATATGATGCAGGAAAGGTCTATTTCTACCATTTCTTTTAACCAGTTTCTAAATGAAGAAAAGTTAATGGGTTCAAAGTGTAAGAAGTGTGGCACCCTCTATTCGCCCCCCCGTCCCATCTGTATTAACTGCTTTAGCCGAGAAATGGAATGGGCGGAGCTCAAGGGTAAAGGAAAGCTAGCTGCGTTTACCTGCATATATGTGGGTCCCCCATGGATGATAAAGCAAGGATATGATAGAAAGCATCCTTACTGCTCTGGAGTCGTGGAGCTTGAGGAAGGGGTAAAAATTGATGCCCGCATTGAGGGAGTGGATGCAAGTAAGCCCGAAACCATAAAAATCGGCACGCCCCTTACCGTGACGTACCTGCATCGTGGCGAAGAGGAAAAGATGGAAACTTTTCTAGCCTTCAAGCCCTCGTAACTGACCTTCAGGTAAGAAGTCTGGGTGATCTTATGAGCTATATTCTGCCAAACTCCCTCTTCTTTGAGGAAAGTCAGGGTATGTAGTTTTGGACATCTGATGTGACTGAAGTAACCTGTAATGCGATGAAAGGAGGTAAGTAAGCCGTGGCTGAAGAGAAGAAGAAAAAGGCCATAGATAGACTTAAGGCAATGTATCCGTTGCGGGCGCGCATAGATGAGGTATATAAAAATAGCGTTAAAGCCATGAGGGAAGGCAAGCCTACTGCCTGGAGCATGGTCAACTGGTGGGAGGGTGACCCCATCATTATGGCCATGGGGGTAGAAGCAGTCTATCCTGAAAATTACGGGGCGGCTTGTGCTGCCGCGGGGGCAGCACCGGCCTATCTTGAGCGTGCCGGGGCTGACGGCTTTCCTGACCATATATGTGGCTATGCCCGAAATTGCATTGGTTATACTGCCCGTATGAAAGACCTGGGCGAAATACCCCCTGAGGCACCCATGGGGGGAATGCCCAAGCCAGTGCTACTCATGAGCGCTGGTAGTTTGTGTGATGCCCGGTATAAATGGTTTCAGGCTTTGGGCCGTTACCTGGATGCCCCGGTATGGGTATTAGAGCTTCCCCATCTGGGAGTGAAGGAAGGGTTGATGGAGGGGGCCTATGATCAGGCCATCAGATTTATGGTGGAAGAGCTACGAGAGTTCGTCGGTTTTTTGGAAAAGCTTTTGGGAAAGAAGATGGACTGGGATAAATTGGAGGATATATCGAACGACATAATAGACATGAACCGCATATGGTATGAGACTAACGAGCTTCGTAAGGCAAGACCCTGTCCCATGCATTCACGGGATTTTTGGACCTGCATGACCGGATGTCTCTACCCGGCCGGAGACCTCAAGGCATTAAAGAAGATGTACCAGGATCTATATGATGAAGTGAAGTACAGGGTAGAAAATAAGATAGCTGCTTGCCCCAATGAAAAGTATAGGTTGGTCTTCGCCGAGCTTCCCCCCTGGCATAGCCTTAAATTCTTCGATAGGTTGGCCGAGAGAGGATGGAGCTTCGTGGTGGAAAGTTGGGCCTATCACCCACCAAAGCCCATAGACTTAAGCCAGGTCAAAGATCCTCTAGAGCGCATTGCTAAGTTCACCTACCAATGGTTTGCCGGGTATTTTGAGGAGTCAGAAAAACAGGGGGAGCAAATGGGATACTTTGGCTATCCTTATCTGGAGTATGCTCGGGATTGGCAGTGCGACGGTGCACTCCTTCATCCCCTGCTCAGTTGCCGTACGGCTACCAATCATCTGATGTACGTTCAAGACAGGCTAATACAGAAATTAAACGTTCCCTCCCTGGTGGCTTCAGGGGATATCGTAGACCTTACCCTTTTCGACCCTGAGGATACTTTAAGGAGGGCAGAGGCATTCGAGGAAACTATGGACCACTATAAGGAAGTGAGGAAGAAAGAAGGACTGGGGTGGTAAAGGAGGTACAGCTTTATGTCGGAGAAAAGTAGGGGACTCAGTAAAGTAGAGGAGATTTGCTCACAGCGAAGCGGCAGGGCCAAAGAGCTTAAGGACGAGGGAAAGAAAATAATGGGTTACTTTTGCATCTACCCACCCTTAGAGATGCTCAGTGCGTTAGATTTGCTTCCCTACCGAATACTGGGAGACATGCGAGAACCCATAACCAAGGCAGATGCCTGTCTACCCACCGTGGTCTGTCCCTTCGACCGCAGCGCCCTGGACCTGGGGCTAAAAGGAAAATATGACTTCCTAGACGGAGTGGTGTGGGCTCATGTATGTGAAGTGGGGGAGAAAACCGCCCATGTGTGGCGAACTTATCTTAATCCTGCCTATTTCCACTTCGTAGATATACCCCATACCATCCATAAACCAGCCCAAAATCAGTTCGTACAGCAACTCAAAGATTTTCAAAAGACACTCATGTCGTTCACCGGAAAGAAGCTCACTTCAGAAATGCTGGTGGAGGCCATAAATGCCCACAATGAGCAGCGGTCCCTGGTCAGGAAATTGTATGATTTAAGAAAGCCCGACCCTCCTCTCATCTCAGGGAGTGAGGTTATAAAAACACTGAAGGCCATAATGAGCCTACCGGTCAAGGAAGGAAGTGAGCTTTTAAGGGAGGTTATAAGCGAGGTAGGTGAGCGCAAGGATGGCGTGCCTTTTAGGCCAGTTCGCCTTCTCATCTGGGGCAGCATTATAGACGATACTCCCTTAATAGAGATGATGGAGGAGTTGGGGGCCAATGTGGTGATGGATGATACCTGTGTGGGCAGTAGAGCTTTCTTTCCAGATGTGAAACTCACACCAGACCCCCTGGAGGGACTGGCCTACCGCTACCTGGTGGATCTTAAATGCCCTCGTACTTTCAAGGAGTCCACCTACGGTGAAACTAAAAAGGACTATTTGACGGACTTACGAAGCAGGTTTAGCTACATTTCAGATTACGCCAAGGAGTGGAAGGTTAGCGGGGTAGTTCTGCAGTCAGTGAGGTATTGCGACATCCACGGCTATGAAGTGCCAGGGCTGGGGGACTATCTGGATAGCGTAGGGTTACCCCATACCTACATTGAACATACCTACGATGAGAGGTCTCTGGCCCCGCTTAGAACCAGAATACAGGCCTTCTTGGAGATAATCAGAAGTTGACTTGGTACTTTGCTGGAGTAGATATAGGCTCCACCATGACCAAGGTAGTGATCATGAGTGATGGTGGAGACATCTGCTCTCAAGTTATAGGCCCTACGGGGGCGGAACACCGTCGGCTGGCCAATAGGGTGATGCAGGAAGCCCTGGATAGGGCCAAATTATCCTTCCCTGAAATATCTTACGTGGTAGCCACAGGATATGGTAGACTAAACGTTCCTTTCGCCGATTCTGAGATAACTGAGCTAACCTGCCATGCCAAGGGAGTGGCCAGCCTCTTCCCTGAGGTCAAGACGGCCATCGACATCGGAGGGCAGGATGCTAAGGGACTTAAGATCAAGAGTGGCAAGCTTATCGATTTTGTCATGAATAATAAATGTGCTGCCGGAACAGGTAGGTTTCTGGAGGTTACTGCGGCCACTCTGGGTCTTAGACTGGAGGATTTAGGAACCATTTCGGCCAAATCCACCCACAGGGTTAAGATCAGTAGCACCTGTACCATTTTTGCCCAACAGGAGATAGTATCTCGCCTCTCTGAAGGAGTAGCCGTGGAGGATGTGGTGGCAGGGCTTCATGATGCCATAGCTGTGAGAGTGGTGGGAATGACCAGAAGGCTCAAGATAGAACCTGTCGTAGTGCTCACGGGTGGAGTGGCCAAGAATACGGGGGTGGTTAAGGCAGTAAGGGAAAAGATAGAGCATGAAGTTTTTGTCCCTCCAAATCCTCTCCTGAGCGGAGCTATAGGGGGAGCTATTCTGGGAAGAGATATTGTGCTCGGAGCCTTAAAAGAGGGTAAACCCATCCCTAAAAAGGAGCGCGCGCTGGAGGAAGTTACTTTTTTTAACTGATGTCTTATTTTATGGGAATTGATGTCGGTTCCCGGACCACCAAAGGAGTTATAGCTTACGGGAGCAGAGCCAAAACCTTTCATACGATCTTCTCCAGTAATAACTACCGGGAGGCGGCGGAGAAAATAAGGGAAGGGCTTCTATCCAGGGCCAGACTTCAAGCTGCGGATATAGCTTATACTGCAGTCACCGGTCAGCAATTAGATAACCTCTCCTTTCCTTTTCATAAAGCCTCAGATACTCGCTGCTGTGCTCGGGGAGTAAACAGCCTTTTCCCTGAAGCCCGGACGGTTATCGACGTGCAGGGGCAATCTACTCAAATAATCCGGGTGGATGAAAAGGGGAAAGTGGTAAACTTTGTGGTCAGTGAGAGATGTGCCGCGGGCAGTGGGCGCTTCCTGGAGATCATAGCCAATGTCCTTCGCATAAACCTTGAAGACATTGGTCCTCTTTCCCTTAAGTCTCAAAACCCGGTGGCCTTCACCACTTCATGCGCGGTATTCGGAGAATCGGAGGCTATCTCCAGGGTAGCTGAGGGTACTCCTAAGGAAGATATACTGGCCGGAGTTCATAGAGCGCTGGCTCAAAAGATATCTACTCTTATCGATAGGGTCGGCTTTGAGGCAAGATGCGCCATAAGCGGCGGAGGCGGACTCGATATGGGATTGATAAAAGCCATCGAACAAGAGCTTGGTCTTGAACTGCTTATACCACAGAAACCGGAGCTAGTTTCTGCCCTGGGGGCAGCTATTGTAGCCCAAGAATCTAAACCTTAGCTCCCCTCTTTTTACCTATGCAATCATTTATGGTATTGGCTATGTCCTCTCGGGTTGCCCCCGGAGTAAAAAGTGCCTCAAAGCCCATCTCCTTAAGCTTGGGTTCATCTTCAGGAGGAAATATACCTCCCATCACGAATACGGCACTATCCTTTATCCCCTTTTCTAAAGCCAGCTTCATCACCTTCTCCCCCAGAGCAAGTTCACCACCACAAAGCGTACTTATCCCTACCACATCCACGTTCTCCTGGACGGCGCTGCTTACTATCTGTTCGGGAAGGGAGTTTCCAATGTATACCACCTCCATGCCTGAATCTCGAAGCATGTTAGCTACGGTGAATGCCCCCCGAGAATGTGATTCCAGAGGAAATTGAGCTAGAAGCACCCTGATCTTTTCTCTATCCGAACTCATATTCACCTCCAAATTTTTTAAGCATATACGGGCGGCCGCCACGTTCCAAAGCTTTCGGTGAAGGCTCGGCGCATTTCTCCTTCTGTGGCGCCAGCTCTAGCTGCCTCCACAGTATAATAGGTGATGTTTTTGCCCTCCTTACCTGCCCGCACAATGTCTTCAAGGCATCCTTTCACCTTATCGTTATCTCGTTCCTTCCTCCACTTCTTAAGCTTGTCCACCATCTGGTCCCGGATCTTTGAATCATAGGGCTGAGTCACCACTGGTGGCTCCTTGACGTTGGGATCTCGGAAGTAGTTGCGGGCCACTACCTTGATTCTACCATCCTCGATCATTCTCTCCTCTTCTAAAAGATAAGAGATAACCTTATGGTGTAACCAGCCTTTAGCCACTGCCTCAGGAAGTCCACCCAGTTTCTCAACCTCATCTATTTCGTCTAAGATCCTTCTTTCTATATCATCGGTTAATGCCTCTACATAGAAGGAGCCCCCCAGCGGATCAACCACCTGAGTTACCTGGGTCTCTGCGTTAATCAGTTGCTGAGTCCTCAGTCCTAGAAGGGACGATTCCTCACCAGGGACAGAATAGGCCTCATCGTAGCCATCTACATGTAAGGACTGTGCTCCTCCCAGGATAGCCGCTAACGCATGGTAAGCAGCCCGCACAATATTGACAAAGGGTTCCACCCGTTGCAGTGAGATACCAGAGGTCTGTACATGGCACCTCATCCAACAGGAACGAGGGTCTTTGGCCTGGTACTTATGCTTCATTATACGGTACCATAGCCTCCTCGCCGCCCGTATCCGGGCTACTTCCTCGAAGAAGTCGTTGGCCGGAGCCCAGAAGAAAGCCATCCTTTTAGCTGTCCAGTCAGGGTCGTAGCCCCGGCGAAGCATGTCATCCATTATAGCTATACCATTGGCGAGGGCTACAGCCATCTCCGTGACACCAGAAGTACCCTCCTCCCTAAGGTTGTAACCGTTCAGGGTGACGTAGTTCCACTTGGGCACTTCGTTGCGCAGGAACTCTATGTTATCGCACTGCACCCTGAAATCATCCTTGGGAGGTATCCACTCACAGGCACTGCGTACTACGTTCTCCATGATGAAGTCATTTTGCACGCTACCGGGAAGCTTATCCCAGCCGTAACCTCTCTTTTCCGCCATCACCAGGTACATGGGGAATATTATGGATGTATTTCGGGGATAGTGGGTGACGATAGAAGAGCTCACCTTATCAATAGGTATATCTTTATAAATGGATTCAAAATCCTGAACGCAGTCGATAGGAACCCCTACTGTAGCCACCATACCATCCGCTTCAGGCTCGTCAGAGTCAAACATCTGAACCGTAGCCAGATCCAGAGCCAGGTTTGTTCCCGTAGCACCATGGTCTAGAAGAAATTTTATCCGGTTATTAACATACTCTGGAGAGCCTGCACCCGACAGTTGGCGCTGGGTCCAGGTCTGGCCGCGGTACATGTTAGAATGTATCCCTCGGGTATAAGGCTCGCCCTCTGAATAACCCAGATCTACCTCATAATCAAGGTCAGCGATATCCAAAGGGGTATATATCAGCCCACGGGGGATGCTGGAGCCTATGATCGTGTGTGGAGTCATTTCCCAGTTTTCTCTATCTTTTTCTGAGACCACAGTATTTTTCCACTTTTCAAACGACTGCTGTATCACCTCCAGGGCTTTAGGGTTATAAAGCGAATTGCCCTCTTTTCTCTTCTCATCCAACACCGATTCCAGAATTTCTTTTGTACTCTTATCTCCCACTTAACCTCCTTTCCTTACCCCCACTTAAAAGTTTATGTCTCATCCTAAACCACGTCAACAATTATGATGTCCCCAGAAGGGGTTTCAGGTCAATCTTTATTCCTGGTCCCATGGAGGAGGAGATAAAGGAACTCCTAATATACTGTCCTTTAGCCCCACTGGGCCTGGCCTTGATCACACTGTCCACGGCTGCTTTTAAGTTCTCCAAAAGCTTATTCTTGTCAAAGCTAAGCTTACCCACCGGAAGGTGGATAATCCCCGTTCGGTCCAATCTAAACTCCACCCTCCCTTTCCGCAAATCAGAAATCACCCGAGGTAGATCGGGAGGAGGAACAACGGTCTCTGTTTTAGGGTTGGGCATAAGGCCACGGCGACCCAGGATCTTGCCTAAACGCGCCACCTTACCCATTATATCTGGGGTAGCGATAGTAGCATCAAATTCTAGCCACCCTCCCTCTATCTTCTGTATCAGCTCGTCGCCACCCACATAGTCTGCTCCGGCATCCTGGGCTATCTTTATTCCCTCCCCCTGGGTCAGGCAAACGATGCGAATCTTCTTACCTCGTCCATGGGGCAGCAGGGTTATTCCCCTCACCTGTTGGTCGGAGCGACGAGGGTCCAATGCCGTCCGCAGGTGAAGTTCCAATGTTTCATCGAAACGGACAAAGGCCACCTTCTTAGCTAAGTCCAAAGCTTCCTCCGGAGGGTAAATCTCCATTCTATCCACCAGCTTCAGGCAGTCCAGATATCTCTTACCTCTCCCTGCCATTACCCTTCTACCTCTATTCCCATGCTCTTGGCCGTCCCCTGGATGATACGCACTGCTCCTTCTATATCGCGCGCATTTAGATCCTTCTGTTTAATGGAGGCAATTTCCTGAACTTGACCTTGACTTATCTTTCCCAACTTTTGCCCCCCCGGGTCGCCACTTCCCTTTTCCACTTTCAGCGCTTTTTTGAGAAGGTCTGATGCTGGTGGAGTCTTGGTAATGAAGGAAAAAGAACGGTCATCATAGATGGTAAGCTCCACGGGTATTATTGATCCCTCCTCGTTTTTGGTTTTTTCATTGTACTGCTGACAAAAACCCATTATGTTAACCCCGCATGGCCCCAGCGCTGGGCCTATGGGGGGAGCAGGGGTGGCCTTCCCAGCTGCGATCTGTAATCTCAGCACCGTCTTCACTTTCTTAGCCATGTTATAGTCTTTCTAGCTGTAATAGGTCTACTTCCAGGGGTGTCTCCCGACCGAAAACGGAGATCAATACTTGAGCCCTTCCTTTATCCGGGAAGATGTTATCCACCACACCGATAAAATCGATGAACGGACCATCGACAATGCGCACGCTTTCCCCCTTCACAATCTTTACCTTGACGCGCGGCTCAGTAGACTCCATACGGCGAAAGATTTCTTCTACTTTCTCTTCTGAAAGCGGAATAGGGACCAATCTTCCTCCCTCTTCTTGTGCGCTCACAAACCCGGTAACCCCGGGGGTATTGCGCACTACACTGAAGGCATGATCATCCATCTTCATCTGGACCAACAGATACCCGGGAAAGACTTTCTTCCTTACGCTAAGTTTTTTGCCCCCCCTTACCTCTACCTCACTCTCCGTAGGCACTACCACACTTGATATTTCATCCTGAGCCTCCATGGAAGTGACGCGACGCTCCAAATTCACCCTCACCTTATTCTCATACCCGGAGTAGGTATGAACTACATACCACTTTTCCTGGTCGTTCATCTCAAGATTGTCCAGTCCATTAACTCGCTAAAGCTCAAATCAATGACCCAGAGAATGGCCCCGGTTATAATACACACTATTAAGACCATAACAAACAGCCGCTGCGTTTCCTCTCGGGAAGGCCAGCTTACTTTTTTAAGCTCAGAGATGGTTTCGGAAATGAAACTGAACCTTTTCCTCTGGGGGATGGTGCTTTTTTGACCATGCTTGGCAGCCCCCACTTTGGCCACTATTTAACCTCCCGGTGCAAGGTATGTGTACGGCATCGGGAACAGAACTTTCGAAGCTCCATCTTTTGAGGGTCATTCTTTTTATTCTTAGTAGTAGTATAGCTCCTCTCGCCGCACTGGATACAGGAGAGGTAGATTATGATCCTGTCCGACTTCTTGGCCATTTAACTTATTATTTTGCCGATCACTCCCGCACCCACGGTCTTCCCACCCTCCCTTACAGCAAATCTCAATCCTTCCTCCAAAGCCACAGGGTAGATGAAGCTTATCTTCGCTTTCACATTATCACCGGGCATGGTCATTTCTACCCCCTCGGGAAGTTCAATCGTACCTGTAATATCCAGGGTTCGAACATAGAACTGGGGCTTATACCCGGAAAAGAAAGGTGTATGCCTTCCTCCTTCCTCCTTCTTGAGCACATATACTTCAGCCTCTGCTTTAGTGTGGGGAGTTATCGAACCTGGAGCGGCTAGAACCATGCCCCTTTCTACATCGTCCCTCTCCACTCCCCTCAAAAGACAACCAATAGCATCTCCGGGTTCAGCATAATCCATGGTCTTATGGAACATCTCCACCCCCGTCACCACTACCTTACGCGTCTCCTTTATCCCTATCATCTCTACCTCAGCGCCTGCCTTAATCGTTCCCCTCTCCACCCTCCCTGTAGCCACCGTTCCCCTTCCCTTAATGCTGAAAACATCCTCCACCGGCATGAGGAAAGGTTTATCCATCTCCCGCGCGGGGAGGGGGATATAATCATCTACAGTGTCTAAAAGCTTCCATATCGGGCCACACCAGGGACATTCTCTCTTTCCACACCCGCACTCCAGCGCCTTGAGAGCACTTAGCCTTACCACCGGGATAGTATCGCCAGGAAATTCATACTTATTCAGAAGGTCACGGAGCTCTACTTCCACTAACTCCAAGAGTTCCTCGTCATCCATAGCATCCACCTTGTTCAACGCCACGACTATGGCGGGCACATTAACCTGACGGGCTAGCAGTACATGCTCTCTGGTCTGAGGCATGGGGCCATCAGGCGCAGATACCACCAGTATGGTTCCATCCATCTGGGCAGCACCCGTGATCATGTTCTTAATGTAGTCAGCGTGGCCTGGGCAGTCAACATGAGCATAATGACGTTTCTCCGTCTCATACTCTATGTGGGATATAGCGATAGTTAACCCGCGCGCCTTTTCTTCAGGAGCATTATCGATGGAGTCAAAAACACGATATGAGGCCAGACCCGCTTTGGATAAAACCAATGTCATAGCTGAAACCAGTGTTGTCTTCCCGTGGTCTACATGACCGATGGTCCCCACGTTCACATGCGGTTTGGTCCTCTCAAATTTCTTTTTAGCCACTTCTTCTCCTTTCCTTCTTAGCCCACAGCCAGACTTGAACTGGCGACCCCGTTCTTACCAAGAACGTGCTCTACCACTGAGCTATGTGGGCATAAAGTCACCAATACACTATTATACGTTACCTATATATTACCACAAAATGGAGGGGGTAGGATTCGAACCTACGTAGCCCAAAGGCGGCAGATTTACAGTCTGCTCCGATTAACCACTCCGGCACCCCTCCAAAGCCCAAGGGGGGATTCGAACCCCCACCCTACCGATTACAAATCGGTTGCGCTACCATTGCGCCACTCGGGCATCCCTGGCTAAATCAAGCTCTAGGAACGGTTTGTTAAGTAACCCATCACCATTGTTAAGCAAATTCCTTGTTTCCAGGAAACAGGGACTATCTCGCCGAACCATTCAATTCTATTATAGTTGTCTGAATAGAGCAAGCTCAATTATAGGCACAGACACTAAGGCAAAAGATATTAAGCAACTTCTTGATAGTCTGACCTGCTCTAATGGTGGAAAACATGCCTATTACAGAGCCTTGAGAGCCTTCTATAATTGGTTATATAGCCCTAAGTCGGAGATGGAGCTTAACACTCAGGATAACCCCATGTTATTGATTGAGCCACCAAAGGTGGAGAAACAATTATTGCCTGCTCTAACAAATGAACAGGTCAACCAGCTTATTGAGCGAGTAGATAGCCTTAGAGATAAGGCAATTATTTCTCTGTTTGCTGATAGTGGGGTGAGGCTGAATGAATTAACAAATATCCAGGCGAATGACATTAACTGGACTGACTGCACCATAACTATGAGAAGAGATGAAAGGACGCTACAATGGGTGCACCATGAACATATATGGAAGCATAATACTCGGTGCAAGACGCTTAGCCAGGATCCCGGAACTATCTAAAGGAGCAAGGTAAAGGCTCAAGTGGTTTGACTACTACAATTCTCATGGCCATAACGCCCGACTAACCTGCAGATATTTTGGAATCTCCCCTCAGACCTTCTACCGGTGGAAGGAGCGGTATAACCCCTTTAATCTTAAGACATTGGAAGATTGCTCTCGCGCCCCCAGCATCTGCGCCAGCCCACTGCCTCTTTGGAGCTGGTCCTGGCGGTACAACGGCTAAGGGAGACCTATCCCCGATGGGGTAAGGATAAACTGGTGATTTTGCTCCACCGTGAGGGCCTTAACTGCTCCACTTCCATGACAGGGAGGATCCTGAGAAGGCTTAAGGATAGGGGGGTACTTCGTGAGCCAATATTAAACCACATCTCCACCAGGAAGAGACAGAGAAAGAGACTATATGCGGTAAGAAAACCCAGGGAGTATGTAGCCAGAGAGCCAGGGGATATCGTGGAGGTGGATACGCTGGATGTAAGACCTCTGCCTGGAGTAGTGTTGAAGCAATTCACCGCCAGGGATGTCATA
>Ga0209633_10000668_pt1 | contig 38805 bp, 26 predicted proteins | sample Cruoilmetagenom1_FD_187290 | JGI IMG/M metagenome (GOLD analysis project Ga0209633, IMG submission 187290) | Oil polluted marine microbial communities from Coal Oil Point, Santa Barbara, California, USA - Sample 1 (SPAdes) (version 2) | ecosystem: Environmental > Aquatic > Marine > Oil seeps ...
TGGGATTTTTTTGGAAAAACCCCTCTCCCCACAGAGGGATGATGCCATTGCGGCATTCCGGCGGATCGCCCAGGCACATCACCCATTTCAGGTTCTGTATCACACGGCTTTTGCCCCTGAAGTCATGTGGGCGACAGCCTATGTTTCCCAGCACAGCGCGCTGCTTGGTGCGGTTCGCAGTTTCGATGCAGTGTTTCACGACCCCTATTCGCTTGTTGCGGCCCGTGACCGTTATGTCTCTAGCTGGGCAGACTCCGGCATCAATGCCTTGAGTGTCATGGAGCGTTTTGTCAGACTGGCGGCACGCGAGAAGCTGCGTTGCCTTGATCCCGTGCAAAGTCACTATGAAGCCGTGGTGTACGCCACAGAAAAACACACAGCACACAGAGCGCACGTTTCCAGGAAAATCTACGGCAAAATTACGACCCGCTGGAACACCTTGGACGCAGCAAAGCAGACTCGTGTTTTTTTTGCTTCTGGCGCGACGCTCCAACTCGACCACCGCCAAATGACCGGCACGGTGATCCAAGACAAAACAGTGCTCGCGTCTTTTGCCGCCCCGACCAAGATGCCCCGTCTTCTCCAGCACTACACCACCATGCACGCGGCCTATCTCTCAAAGTTCAAACCAGAGGTCAAAAATGACCTCGCACAAAAAAACACGGGGCCCCTCGTGGTCCCCTGGACTTCTCCGGACTTTGTCTGTGACACGCTCGACGATCACGCACGTCTCAGCTCGCTCTTGCTTGGCTGAACATCACAGGCTGCCAAACATGCTCGACTATGCAAGCTTTAGCATGTGGGTCAAAAATCATGCTCGACTATACAAGCTTGTCTATATAGGCCGAAAAAAATATGCCCGACTATGCAAGCTTGTCGAAAAAAACCCGAAAAAACGTGCCTGACCATACAAGCCTGACCATACATCCCCACGAAAAATACCCAACTATACAAACAAGACTGTTTGCGGTCTGCAAGAAAGACCCTCACCCAGGAACGTCTACCCAAGGTCCAAAAAAGGTCCACACAACGAAGCAAAACGCGATACTAATTAGTACCGCTCGGGGCCTCCCTCGCCTCTCTCGCGAAAGACACGCGAGAGACCGCACACTCACCGTCTCGTCTTCCATGTGACAACACGAAAAATCATGCTCGACCATACAAGCTTGTTGAAAAAAACCCGAAAAAACGTGCCTGACCATACAAGCCTGACTATACATCCCCACCTGAAATACGGAACCACACGAACAACGCTCCTTGCAGCCTGCAAAAAAGCCCCTCATCCACAAAAGACCCACGAACGTCCACACAGCGTCCACACATGGTCTCGCCGAAGGTCCACACAAGGTTCAGACAAGGCCCACGAAAGTCTGCACAAGGCCCCACACACCGAAGCAAAACATGATACTAGCTAGTACCACCCAGCACTTCCCCCTGCCCCTTTCGCAAGCGACGTGCGAGCGGCTGCACACTCACTCTCGCGCCTTTCATGGCAGAATGCGCAAGCGCACATGACAGGCAGCAAGGTCATTCCTCCACGAGGTAGACGGCTTCGGAGGAGAGCAGCACGCTGTCACCGGGCGCGAGAGTACCGGTTTGTTTGCCATAAATGTCGAAAACGGCAGCGGGGCGGCGCGCTGCCGGCCAGGTGAGGGTGTGGCCTTCGGAGCGAAGGGTCCAGCTGAGCCACACGGCGCCTCCGTCTTCCGGGCGAGCAAACTTCACAATGCGCACGTCTTCCCCGTCGCCGTCTGTCCCAAGAGCGAGAAGTGGCTTGAGCAGCTCTGACGAGAAACGGTAGGCCAGGTATGCGGGCCGCACTGCAGAGGGAAAAGCCGCGGATGCCGCTGCCTCAGCGGGGCGAGGCTGCACTCCCACATGGTGCACGAGGCCAGTGTCACGATAGTAGACCGGATCGTAGGGAGAAAGGCCCCACCAGGTGAGAGAGTCCCAACCCAGCGCCTTTCCGATTGCGTACACTTTCGCGAGGAAGCCGGCTTGCTCGTCGGGGAAGTCATCGTTGTAGGCGAAACTCAGTTCTGACACAGAAAAGTGCTGTTTTTTCACTCCGGCCCTCGTCAGTACACGCTTGTGCTCGGCAACAAGCGCGAGTAGCTTGTCGAGTTCCCAGTCCACATTGGGACGTCCGAGACCAGCCGCAAAATGCACGTCATAGACATCTGCCGTGGCGGCTTCAGGCGCTTTGAGCAGGTGCGCAAGATAACTCGGGTCGCTTACTCCTCCTGTGGAAATAATCCCATGCGGGCTGAGTGCACGCAGACGTGTCGCCGAAGCCCCGACAAGCTCCCCATATTGTCGGGCTGTGCCGCGCCAGGTGCGGTTGTCCACAAGCGGGTTCCACTCTGTCTGCGGCGACGCCCGGGGATAGTCGGGCTCATTCCAGATTTGCCAGACGCGCACTGCCGGAAAAGCGGCATGCAGCAGGGCAAGATAGTCGGCATATGGACCGGCAAAATCGTCGTGTGCAATGGGAGGGCTATACGCATACACATGTTTTGGGGCCAGGCTTGCGCCCCAATCGTGAGAAGCACCCCAGCGCGGGTTTTGGTAAACCACTGCTTGAATGCCAAGACCGGCTTCCTGGAAGGCACGCAAATGGTGGTGCACATGGTAACCGGGGTCAAGGGAAGTGTGGCGACCTGCGGGTTGATGGTAAATCCAGCCGGTAAACACCCGCACAAGGTCAACGCCCAGGTCAGGGTAATAGGAGAGCCAATCTTCGACCACGCGCTCCTCCCCGCCCCGTGGCGCGTTCTCTTCGGCCATTCCCCACATGAAAGGGCGGTCGCCTGCACCGGCCGGCGGGTTGCGCCAGACCTGAAAACGGTTCTCTCGCACCTGGTCAAGGTCATAAAAAGCGTTGTAGGCCGTCCATTTCATGGCCTTGTCAACAGAGAGCAAAGAAAGAGCTGCCAGGCTCAGCGTGCACAGGGACACCAGAAGGGTTGCAAGCAGGGAGTGCCGTTGACGCGGGACTTCCCAGCGAGGAGCATTTTCTGTGCGCGCCGGCTTATCGCGCACGGCGAAAACGCAAGTCTGCGAGCACATCGCCGATGCGTCTGGGGGTGGGAAGAGGCGTTCCTAGTTCGTCGCGTTCAATCGCGGGAAGACACACGGCAAACGCGAGGAACATATAAAAAGTGGTCGACGTGCCAAACGCATAGAACGCCCCATTTGTAATGCTGTTCAGGATGAGCGCCACCGACCACGCGAAACCGCTCAAAGTCAGGACACGGTGCAACGGCTTTCGCACCATAATGTACGCCCAAAGACACCATCCGGTCACGGACAAGAAAAGCATGCAAAGCAGAATCAAACCTGGCATGCCTGTTTCGGCCATCCAGTTGATATAGAGATAGTCACCCGGCTGCACAGAGATACGGTTCCGCCCGCGCGCAGTTTCCAGAGAAAGGTCGACAGAGTTCAAACCGGCACCCACTGAAGCGTCAAAACCCGCAATATTGAGCACACCCATACCACCCCCTACCGGGTTGTGGATCACTGCATCAATCGTGTCACTCGAACTTTCCACGCGCTCTTCTACCGCATGGTCGTCTTCGGGATGCTTCAGAGAAGAAAGCTTCTGGCGCGCTGCCTGAATGGGGTTTTGCATGCCAAGACCCCTCCGGCTATCCCCCTCATCCGGTATCCAATGCCAGACAGTAAGGGCAACAGCAATCACGATCCCCACAGAAGCCAGGGCGCGTACCCGTGTGACACGTGAACCAAGCTCCGTAAACAACACCACAGGAACAGCCGCCGCAACCGCGATCACCGCCATGCGCTGCCCCGAACTCACCACGTTCATTCCCGCTATTGGCAGCAAAGGCAACAAAAACCAGCGCCATCGGGCAGAATGACGTTCCAAAAGCAGAATGAAACACACAATACCGAGAGCAGCAGACACCATACTCCAGGACTGCGGATCGGGCATGGTGCCAATATTGCGGCTCTCCGCCACCACAATCCGCTGGCCGGTGTACCCAAGATATTCTTCTTCAAAAAAGAAGTAGCCGAAGAACGCAACCTTCAGCCCCCAAAGTTGGGAGAGGGCAAGCGTGCCAAGCACCCATTTCAAAAAGAAACGCACCTTCTCAGAATTCCGCAACACACCCACAAAACACACGTACACCAGCATTGGCTCAAGCAGCACACGTGCATTTCGCACCGCTTCCACGCGAGTCTCAACATTCGGATTAAACGAAGCCGCCACAATCCAGCCCGCAAGCAAGACAATAAGCGCGTGCACATACCGGGTGTGTTCCAGTTTGAGCTGGGGCCGGGGAGGTTGCAGCATCAAATGCAAAAAGGCAGCACCCAACAAGGCCGGTGGAACATATTGCATCGGAAGCGGGAAGAGCAGCCGGTGCAACAAATCGCTAAAAACAAGGCCAATCACATACGAGATTATTTTCATCTCAAGCGAGACGCCAAACATAAAAATGACGCCAAGCGGAAGAGCAATTGCCCCAATAATCGCGGGATTTTCGAGGATATTGGTGCCACGCATACCACTCGCAGCGAGTCCACCTGCACTTATGACCAGGAACAAACTCGCAACGAGAAAAATCCCGACCCGAGTATCCCGTTCCGGGAGACGGCGTCCCTCAAGCAACTGGCCGGTCTGGAGGAAATTCCTCCACGCGATCCCTCCAGAGCGTTCCGTCTCTGCGTCTGCTCGACCCTTTTCGTAGGGTGCAACGCGCGTGCGCTCTCCCGGGACCAGGTCCCCAGCCTCGGGCACTGCCGGCGGGACAATGGAGAGAGAAAGCTCACGCGAGGGAAGCAACCCCTCGGCTTGTATCGCGTCTTGTGCAGCAGTGAACACCAGATGGTCCACCCGCCGGCAGAGGCGTTTCGCAAGACGCGGCGGCGCAGCCGAAAGCGCGCCATCCCCAAGAAACTGCCAGACAACCCGGCGGTGCGCCAGGTGCAAACAGCGCACCGCAAAGGGGTGAAAAGCCCGCAAAGGGCCTTCTGCCCGCCACACCACGACACCGGCACGCCGGCAACGCAACGCCCACAAGAGCACGCAAAGATTCCGCACGTCCCGCACAAAACCCTGCAGTCCCCCCAGGAGACCGGTCTTTTTTCCAGGCAAAACAGCTGAGACATCGCGGGGAAGCGCCCATTCCCAACAGGGAAAGCCCGTGTGCAAAAGGGCAGGATCACACGCGGGATCGTGACTTGACCTGGCTTTTTCGCCGGTCTCCCCAGCTGCTACCGGCGGTGACACAGATGGTGACACAGGTGCGCGCGGCGCGCTCAAGAGGCCGACGGTTTCGCCTTCGTCCGCAAGCTGCGCGCACAGGTCCACGGCAGAGTCCCGGGCGTGGAGATCCGCGGTCAGCGCTACTACCAGGATTCCTGTCCGCGCTCGGGCAGAGGAAGCGCCGGCGTCATCGCCGGCGCGATCGGGGGAGGCACCCAGAGAAAACGCGCGCAAGTTGGCATTATCCTGGTCGCCTTGCGTTTGGGCCCCCTGGCCTTTCTCCCGGCCCTGTGCTCCGCCGGCAAAAGAGCCCGGAGGGGAAGATTCGCAGGGCAGATCATCGCCGCTCTCGCCACTCATAACCGCCCTTCCTTCATTCTTTTCCCCAGCCGTCAGCAGAAGACGCTGCTTCTTCTGCTACTGGCGTGTCGGTCAAGGTATCGGGCAGAGGTTCCATACCAGCTGCAGCAGGAGGTGTGACAGCCAGGTCCTGGAAACCATTGCCGTTGCCTGCTCTCCTTACGTTTTGCGGCTTGGCGGCCACGATGTCTTCTTCACGCGCCAGGCTTTCCACACCAAAGGCAGTAATCAAACCAAAGGTCACGCCAAGGAAAGCGCCAAGGAAGACCCACATCCAGGCAGGGAAGCCAGAGGGTCCATCGGGAACCTGGGGGGCAGACAAAACCGTGAGAAGAATACGGTTTGGGCCAAGCACGTTGTGCTGATCCTGGCGCTCGTTCAGCCAGTCCCGAAAAGACACAACAACAGCATCGGTCACGAGAGGGGCATCGGCAGGAGTGTCACCACAGGCCTTGATCTTCATGACCTGTGTCAACAAAATCGGTTCTACGTTCGTGGTGCTTTCTATTTCCTTGGGTGTGTACTTGCCGTCGAGCAGTTCCGATGCACGCACCGAAATCTCCGAAGACTCAATCACAATCTTGTACGTCTGAGGGACAGCAAGCAGTCTGGCAAGGACTGCCCCCGCGGCGGCACCACCGACTCCTGGCTGGTCAATCATGGTGGAAGCCGTGGAACAATACCCAGAGTTTCGGGCCTCAAGACCACCCGAACCAGGTTTGTATACAGCCAGGGCACTAAAGAAAATACCGATCAGAGTAAAAATAACGATAACCAGCCAACGCCGACCGATCACCCTGATGAGTTCCGCCAGGTTCATCCATCGCTCCTTCCCACGCGGGCGGCAGAAAAAGGCGCCGCGACGTTCTTTGGTTTTTGTGCTCCGCGCTCGACATTCCCAAAATCAGTCGCGCTTCCTGCTGGTTGCGGCTGTCTCGGACGTGCATCCTCCGCCGCAACCGCGCCAGGTGCAACAACACGCGCATCGTGAGAGGATGATGTTGTCTCGGGCGGCACTGCAGGATGCGAAGGATCGTCGGGCGGGACTGCTTCTCGTTCTTTTGCCGGCATACGCGCGGTTCCCGTAGTTTCTGCGGTCTCAAAAGGAGAGGTCAGGGCGAAGACTGCGCCAAAAACGGCACCACATACTGCGCCAAAAACAAGCCAGGTGGGAATATCGGCATTCTCTGGTACCACGTCTACCAGGGCAGGCTGATCGACCGGTGTCACGATCATGCGGTTCCGCTCGGGCACATTCGCCTGCTCTTGCGTATGGCGCACCCAATCTTCATAGACCGCCACGCTCGCGTTCACGAGCGCAAGCGCGTCTTCGGGCGTGTCGCCGAGCATCTCAATGCGCAGCATGGGAGTGGCCAGCATCCATCGGGCGTCGAGGCGTTCAAAAACTTCTTCGGGCGTATAAACCCCGTCCACACGCTCGGAAATCTCACGCGCAAAGGTGCGCGAGCGCACAATATCTTCGTGCATCGTAGGGGTGAGCAGAAGACGAACCGCAGCCTGGTTCACAAAGGCAGCATCCACAGAAGGCAGGTCGATCACCATACGCGCAGAAGCCCGGTAGCGTCCTGCCCGAAGCTGCACTCCATTGCTGTCGATGGTGAACTCGACAACGCTCACTACCGCCATGCCAAACAAGATACAGACAACAAAGATCTTGCCGCGCCGTTTTGTTTCCGCTCTCGCAAAACGCCGGTTTTCTTGAGTGCACAGGGCGGAGATGCGTTCGCGCGCGACAGCGAAAGGAGAAGGGCGCCCAGCCCAGGCCGAAAAAAAGGAAGGGCGCAGCGCCATGGAGGTGTCGAGTGAATCCTCTGGTCTCCGCCGTTTTGGAGTGGGCAGCCCCCACGCCAGCACAATCCCAATCGTCAAACCGGCGAAAGTCCCGAAAGAGATCCACTGGTTTGCCTTCACGGCTTCGGACACAGCCTCGCTCACCTGCGGTCGGGAAGTCATTTCTGTGACAAAACGAGCGCTTTCTGGCACATTCATCTGCACTTGGCGGGTTGCAAGCCAGTCTTGGAATTCGGCGACAGAAGCCCATGCCAGCGCGGTGGCGTCTGCAGGCGAGTCACCATACAGGTCGAAATGCAGCAGGCTGGTTGGCACGATGCCGAAAGAATGGAAGTTTTCCTTGACTTCGTGGGGGGAATAGACACCGCCAACACGTACGGACACGGCTTCGGCAAAAGAATGCGACTCGGCAAACTGAGAGATACCGTGCGGCGCGAATAGCAGACGCAAGAGCGCGTTGTTCATCCCGTCGGGGTCGACATCAGGCAGGTCCAAAAGAATCTGGACCGACACACGGTGCCGGCCAGTGCTGAGCGCAAGCTCACCATCACGGACCCGGTATTGCAGGGCGCACGCGAAGAGACCCCCGATCAGCGCGCACCCAAGAATGAGCCACGCCCGGCGCCCCAAAATTCGCAATAAATTTCCGAGGTCCATAAAAGACCTACTCCGACATAAGAATGGACATAAGAATGCGCTCGCTCTTCAAATCCGCTGCCATTATCCCGCATCGCAGATACACCGACGACCTCAATACGCCGTGAACAGGGGCGATGCTTGGATTCTCCCCAACTACCCAAGCTGACAGCTCCAAGAAATTTCGACAGAACTCTTTCTTGCACCTGCCCTAAAAATCGACAGACACGACAAGTCCTACAAAACACTCACATCCACTACAATTAGCCACATATTAAACAAAAACCAGCTCAGATGAAGAGCCTCGCCTCATAATCTGCTCGACACCTCATACAAACCTCATGAGGAAAAACGAAAAAGTACCCGCCAAAGTCAGAAAAACAGAAAGCACTCGTCTCCCTAATACGCGCCTTCACTGTTCAAAAGCACAGGAATCGTCTGCAATATCAGCTTCATATCCAGCCAGAGAGACCAATTCTGAATATAGGCAAGATCAAGCTTTACCATCTCCTCGTACGTGAGATTGCTCCTGCCTGTGACCTGCCACAAGCCAGTCACACCCGGTCGCACGTTCAAGCGTTTAATCGCCAAATCCCCGAAATGCTCGACTTCCACAGGAAGCGCACGCGGCCCCACCAAACTCATATCGCCTTTGAGCACATTCCACAATTGCGGCAGCTCATCAATCGAACTTTTCCGAATAAACCTACCGACATGCGTAATACGAGGATCTTCTCGGATCTTGAAGAGCAGACCATCCCCCTCATTTTGCTCCTCAAGTTCGGCGAGCCTGGCTTCAGCATCCACGCACATCGAACGGAACTTCCACATTCTGAAGTAACGGCCCCGGTGACCAGCCCGCCGCTGTGAGAAAAAGACAGCCCCGCGGTCCTCTATCTTGATAAAAAGAGCAGTCACAAGAAACAGCGGAGATATCACCAACAAAGCACACAGCGCACCAAAAATGTCGACCAGACGCTTTCCTGGCATATAGCGGGGAGCGTACGACAAACATCCCAAAGGAATCAGGGGAATCCCTTCAATATGCTCAATGCTGCTCGGCGACAGGAGAAAATCCTTCACGGGCGGCACCATCACCGCATCCACGCTATAGCCGTCCACGGCAAGAAAGCATTCCGTCACAAACTCAGGCGCGTCTTCATCGGGCACGAGAATCATCTCGCGTATACCATGTTGGGCAATAATGCGGGGAAGATCTTGCGGGGAAGAGCCCAAGATGTCACACGAACAGTCGGTCGAAGCGTCTTGGGTGTCGACCGCACCCGACACCATACCCACGACACACAGGCCCAGTTCAGGGTGACGGCCAATCTTGTCAACAAGAAGAGAAGCCGTACGTCCGCCACCCACAATAAGAGTGGGACGGATTCCAAAACCAACCCGACGCAAACGCGAGGCCGTCAGACACAAAAGGCCACGAAACATGGCCAACACCACAAAGGTATAAGCAGCCACCACAACTGCATAACGAAAGTCTGGTTCCTGTCCGTCGGGAAAAGTCACCAAAAGAAGAAGAGCAGCCACCCCACACGCTGACGCCAACCGGGGAATATCAAGCAGAATCGAACTCCGATGGATACTGTCAGGTGGCGCGTAAAGTCTGAACAGAGCCATTGTCCCAAGAAAAATAATCAGAAGAGGAACAGGGGCAACGTGGAGCAGAGGACCGGCAACAACCGTAATTGCAAAAATGTCGACAAGAAGGCGCACCGGCCCAGTCACGAGGGCAACAGCACCGAGTCGGGAATCCTCATGTAACTTTTGACGTGAGAAAGACTGCGGAACCGCTTCCGCCTCCAGCGAAGAAGTATCCTGCTCCGCTTCTTCTGCCCAATCCGTTTGCGAAAGCGAAACGGGAGAACTCTTGATCATGGTGCAGTAATCCCCTCTGTCCATCCAGACACACAGTGAGAAAGGACGACAGAAAAACAGGCACGATTCTTTTGTCGACACGAGCGCCAGGCTGAGAAAATACAGCCTTCAGCCCATCGGCCACACGAAGTACTGGAAAAATTTTTCACTCTTCCCCCAGCAATCACAACGAACAGACCCATATGTCAAAGAACGGACAATCCTCTCAACACGAAGCGGCGTACGACCGCTTCGAATCAGAAAAACCCAGAGAAGCCTGCGGTGTGTTCGGCGTGTACGCATCGAATACACCAACTGCTTCTCTCACCTATCTCGGTCTTTTTGCACTGCAACACCGAGGACAGGAGTCAGCGGGAATCGCGTCATCCAACGGCGAGACCATCACCGTGATAAAAGACCTCGGTCTCGTCTCTCAAGTGTTCGACGAACGCAGGCTATCTCCTCTCCAAGGCCACCTCACGATCGGGCACGTCCGCTATTCCACAACAGGGGACAATGTCTGGGAAAACAGTCAGCCAATTTACAGAGAGGGAGGGGCCTGCGGTTTTGCGCTCGCACATAACGGCAATATCACCAATGTGCGCCGGCTCATGGAGTCACACAATCTCAACCTTGGAAAAGCCACAAGTGACACCGACATCCTGGCAGAAGTAATCGGCCAAGAATACGAGGAAGCACCAGACGCCCGCGGCCTCGAACGCGCCATCGAAAAGAAAATCCCCCAAGTAGAGGGAGCCTTCTCCACACTCGTCATGGACGATAGCCGCCTGATTGGCGTACGCGACCCGCGTGGATTTCGGCCTCTCTGCCTCGGTCGCATCGAAAAAGGTTGGGTACTCGCGTCTGAAACCTGCGCGCTCGACATTCTCGACGCCGCCTTCGTCCGAGAAATCGCACCAGGGGAAATGATCGTGATCGATGCCCAGGGAGTGCACAGCTACCAGATATTTCCTCCCACCGACCCTCATCTCTGCGTCTTCGAGTTCGTCTACTTCGCTCGACCGGACTCCCAGCTGTATGGCATCAATGTGTATCAAGCGCGCAGCCGCATGGGAGAAGCACTCGCCACACAAGCAGCAGTCGAAGCCGATCTTGTAATGCCCGTACCAGAATCGGGAGTACCTGCAGCCCAAGGCTTCTCGAAAAGATCAGGTATCCCCTATGGCGAAGGCCTCGTAAAAAACCGCTATGTCGGACGTACGTTTATCGCGCCTACACAAGAATTACGCGACCGATCAATCCGCATGAAACTCAACCCTCTCGTCGAAAACGTCAGGGGAAAGCGTCTCGTCGTCGTTGACGATTCCATCGTGCGCGGATCAACCACACGACGTATCGTCGCCCTCCTGCGCGCATCGGGAGCAAAAGAAGTCCATCTCAGAATCTCATCCCCACCCTACCGCTGGCCCTGCTACTTCGGCATGGACACCGGTCGGCGCGGAGAGCTCGTGGCGGCGTCTCTTTCAGTCGAAGAAATCCAGCAATATGTCGGAGCAGACACCCTCGCCTATCTGGAAAAAGACCGGATGCTAGAGGCAACCTCTGCGACAGAACAGGGCTTTTGCACCGCTTGTCTCGATGGCAACTATCCGCTCGACGTCTCAGAAGCCATCAAAAAAGATGGCCTGGAGTTCTAAGCTCTGCCCCTCCGACCTTTGCCTGGCCTTTCTCTGGTCATTGCCTGGCCTGTGGGTTTCTCCTTTTGCGCGCTCTGCCCACACCCGACACACCCAGCGTACATGCACGTCTCGGAGCGCAACGCACAGTGCCCCGACAAATACAGCGCAGCCTTTCCCCAGCTCAAGTCTGCAACACACGCGTCCGACAACCCCAGAGGACCGGACTACAGCGAACAGTAAAAAATAGGACTTACGGCAAAAAGCCCGGGAGCCCCTGGCAGAGGGGCAGGAAAAAGCGGATGTTTACCAAAAAACCGCCCTGGCTGGAGCACAGAAAAACCGGCAGAGCATTTTGACAAGGGGCCAAGAACCGCCCCGCCACACCCCACCTGCAATGCTTGCAGCACAGAGGGAAGACAACCGGCATCTCACGCGCGCAGGAATCTTCCCCACATCCTGGCGACAAAAAAAATCTTGCGACTTTTCTCGGCTTGCCTGGCGCACAGGAACGGCATTCCTTCTCTCTCTCGTTTTTTTCACGGCATCGCCTCTCTCGCGTGCCCTGCCCACGACACTCCCCGCTGCCCTGCCCGCTGCCCTCCCCGAAAGAACAGGGGAAAACATCACAGAACATGCAGTACACATCGGTTGGGCAGGCGGAACCGCCATGCTCTGCCTTCTCCTCCTTCGAAAGAGACGCGGCCTACAGCGGGCAAAATCTGCGCTCGCAAAAGAAAAAACACACGGGCAAGCCCTCTCTCATCAGGTACAAGAACTCGCTGCCCTCTCCGAAGTCACGCAAACAGTTCATGCAGCGCTCGATACTGCCGCGGTAATGGAAAAAATCTTGGATGTGGCGCTGCAATTGCTCCAGGCATCCACAGGAACAGTCATGCTCGTGGATCCACTTTGCCAAGTACTGCGCGCCACTGCCTCTCGTCATACCGACCACACACCCGGCATATTTTCGCACAATGTCGTCTTTGGAGAAGGAGTACACGGCTGGGTGGCCCAACATCGCACTCCTCTTCTTCTCAGAAGGGCATACGATACCGATCTTTTTCGCCGCCTCATCTCAAAAGACAGTTCAGTACAATCTGTGCTGTGTGTTCCTCTCGTGCATCGAGGTGAACTGCTCGGCGTCCTCACCGTGTGGGAAACACGAAAAGCAAATACATTTCACAAGCATGACCTTCACGCGCTCGGCCTCTTTGCCGAAAAGGCCGCGGTCGCCGTCGCAAATGCCCGCTCCTTCCAAAAACAACAAGAGAACATCTGGCGTCTCGAGGAAGCAAGGCAGCAGTACAGCGAGCTCATTACCAGAACCAGTCAGGAGCTACGCGCTGATCTTGTTGCGGTCTCCGCCACTATCCACGCGCTTGGTGCACCACAGGACAGGGGAGAAAAAGAACAGACCACGACTTCGCATACAGCAAAAAGTCCAGAGGAAGCGGCCCACTTCCAAAGTATTTCCCTCCAGATCGAGCACGCCTTGCATCTCACCGACGATCTCCTCTGGGCGAGTAGCGTCCATGCAAGCCCCCCCACAGGAGTCATAGGGTCACCGTCCCTCATCACCCCAGAAGGGTCACCATCTCCCACCACCCCAGAACGGGTGACGGCCACCACACCCGCCCAAGGCCAAAAACAGGGCCGGGAACAACTGGGCCGGAAGCCGGGCCACACACAAGGGCAAGCTCAGCAAGAAGACGACGAAGATAATGCCCTTTCCACCCGGTACAACCCCATCACAAGTCCCCCATCGTCGTCCCGCGTTTCCACTACAGGCGTGATACCCGCGCCGGAAAGGCGTTCGACAAAAGCAAGTTCGGGCACTTCATGGAGCCAGTCTCCACGCTGAAGTACCTCTCTCCCATCTTGGGAAACAGTCTGTGCGTCGTCATACACAGCCACATAATCGGCACATGTTTCCTGCACCGCAGACAACCAGGCATTGGCGTCGCCTTTTTCCCATGGGGCAATACGGTCACCTTTCCCAAGAAAAGACACGTCATTGGAGAAGTCCCTCCCGACCAACGGGTACTGCCGTGTCACTCCCGCAACAAGGATCTTGCTGTCCTGCACAGGAAGGTCCTGCACTGTCTGGTACAAAGTCGCCAAACCCTCATCATAAACATTCCTATACCAATTACTGTCCCAGTGGGATGCCAGCAGCACGGGACTACAAAGGCCAAGCACGCCTGCCCCCGCAAAAAGCAGACGTTCCGGGTGTGTGACACGAGGCAAGAGAAGCAGCAGCAGCGTACCAAGGCCGGCGAGACCTCCCAAGCCAAGCGCACGCATGTCAACCCGGTACACATTGAGCGTGGGGGCAAGAAAAGAAATCGCAGCGCCAAAGAGCGCCGCAAGCAACAGGCCAACACGTGCGATATCGGCATGTTTTCCCGCGAGCAACCCGGCCACTGCGACCACCAACAGCACCGCATAAGTCAGAGAAATATACCGTACAGTGGCAGGAATATTGTAGCCCCCGTCCCCGCCTGTCCAGTCCTGTGGCCACAACAGGAACACCGCAGTCAGCGGAAGACCCACAAAAAGCCAGACACGCGTACGGTCGCCCTGCAAGGTGGTGCGAATTCCCGGGGCTCCCGCCAAAATAACCACAGTCACCAGCAAGGGAACGAGAAGATAGACGCCCAGTGCTGTTCCCAATGCCAAAAGACCATCCTCGCGCAGAAAATCGAGGATCGAGTCCCGATCGACCGTACTGCGAACGTACGCTCCGTCGAACACCCAGAAGTCGAGCGGCCACAGCGGATTTCCGACCTGCACCCAATTTCGTACAACCCAGAACACCCCGGGGAGCACCGCCAGACCAGGAAACAGCAAGAAAATCTGGGTAAAACGGCGGCGACGCATCCCAAGTACCAAAAGAGTGAGAACCAGGGGCGCAAGATACACGACAGTCGTCACCTTGGTGCCAAAGGCCATGCCACACACCAAACCCGCCATTGCCATATCAAGCGGCGCTTCTGTCTGCCGCCACCGGTCCACAAAAAGTAGGCCGAGGGCAAGCGCCCCCAAGGGCAAAATATCGTTGGCAACCGACCCCACATGACTCGTTGCGAGAATCGGCATGGAGACCACCGCGAGCCCAACCAGCAGGGCGTCCCCGCCGCGCACACGGAAGTGTTCTGCCAGCGCACCGACCGCAGCAACCGCGAAAAGAATCTGGCAAATCGTCCCAAAATTCACGAGAAAGTCCTGCCCAAACGGCAACACAAACCAGGCAGACAGCAATTCAGCGTTCATAGGGTACACACCCTGATACACACCTAGCTGGTACTGCTGCACCTCAAGCACAGAATGAGACCGCAAAAAATGCGCGATATCCGGCAGATGGTACCCCACGGCGTCTGTCCCGAACGCGGGCTTGAGCAGCGAGGTCAAAAACACCACCGTTGCCGCCCCAACCAGAAAACTCACCGTTCCAATCCGCACCCATTCTGCAAGAGAGCGCCCAAGCACACTGCGCGATCCGCCAGTCCGACTGGCCCCACTGCCCTGTCCCCCCGTTGTGTCTTCTCGCGCCGCGTCTGTGGCAACAGCACCCGCAGCTTCTGGTGTTGAAGTACCGAGATGAGTCGCAGCAACCTCACCGGCGACACGATCCACAGCATCCGCCCCAGGTGAAAAAGCATCAATTGATGCCAAAGGCTGCCATCGCCCGTCCAGAAAACGCGCCGCCCACCACACAAGCCCTGACAGGGCAATGCTGCCGAAAGCAACCGGCCAACGGGAGAGGAGAGAAAAAGCCCCCAAAAACTGGAGAAGAAGGGAAACCTCCAGCATTCCCAGAAAGAGCCCCAAAGAGAAACGCAAAAAAGGGCGGTCTTTTGGCGTGAGCACAACAGCCATCGCCCATGCCGCACATACCACAGAAGCCGTCTGGGCGATCAACAGGAGAAAACCGCCAATATAGGACATGTGGGAAAAACTCATGCTATGAAAATTTCTCTGCTCTTCTCCATCGTCCTGCTCTCAGCACCCATACGAACCATCTCATGCGCAGGAACCCCATTCTCAATGGAGAATTCTCTTTAAAGGGGACACCTCTACAACAACGGTTCACACAGTTCGACAACAGTCACACAAACGAATGCCGTACAACATATTGTGCAGTATGTCGCTTGTAAGGCGAATCGCCTAGACAAAGTATCTGGGAAATGAACCGCCCAGTAACGAGCCATACAGCCGTTACGTGAGGGGCACACAGCAATCGCACCGCATGGGGCATTGCCTCACCAACAACACACGCCGCCCCCTTGTGTGACACGAAGTGTCGCACTTTACGTCACACTCTGTGTCGCACTCTGGAGCAAACAATGCGCATCTCCGCCACCCTCCCGGCACACAACGAAGAAGCCAACATCGAACAGGCGATTACAGAACTCCAAGAAGTGCTCTATGACATCTGTGGAACAGGCAACTACGAAGTCATCGTGGTAAATGACGGCTCCACAGATCGCACAGCCGAAATTGTGCGGAAAATACAAGAAGCCGACAGCTCAGTAAAACTCATCTGCCACAAAACCAACCTGGGCTACGGACAAGCCGTGAAAACAGGCCTGCTCGCCGCCGACATGGACTACGTCTTCCAAACCGACTCGGACCTGCAATTCGACATGTGGGAAATCCACCGCATGATCCCCTTCCTCGACCGGGCCGACGTGGTATGGGGCTACCGCATGGATCGCCAAGACCCAAAAAGCCGGCGATTTGTGGCATGGATGTGGAACTGCCTGATGCGCGTCATGTTCTACGTACCCGTACGCGACATCGACTGCGCCTTCCGCATCTTCAAACGCGAAACCCTACGCGGTCTCGAACTCGACTCAATGGGCGCGCTGCTCTCCACCGAGCTCGTCGTAAAACTAGGACGCTCCGGCTATGGCGTTGCCGAAGTAGGAGTCACCCACTACCCCCGTCCCGCCGGAGAACAAAGCGGCGCAAACCTCAAAGTTATCGTCACCGCGTTCCGTGAGCTACGGCGCATGCGCAACATCATCAAGCGCATCGATACAGCAGAGCGCAATTATGCACGCCGCCGCGCCCTGCGCATTCACCGTTCCTCCCACATCCCCCCACACGAGATTCCCCCCGCAAAGGACTGAACACCAAGCCGAAAAAAGGCCAGTCACACCCACCAAGTCCACACAAGTCCACACAACCGTGCAAAGGGGAAAATACACATGCGGGTCGGCGTTCTCGGAGGAGGAATCACAGGAGCGGTCATCGCGAAACGACTCGCCGAGCAAGGGCACGAAGTCCTGCTCTACGAAGCAGGCCCAGAAATCGGGGGCCTCGTCGCAAGCCACACGGTAGGCGGCACCGACCTCGAAATCTATTATCACCACATCTTCACACACGAGACCTCGATCATCGATCTCATCACCGAGCTCGGCGTCGACAAAGACTTGGAATGGATCGACTCGTCAGTCTCCGTCCTCTCTGCCGACGGTGTCCTCCGCTCCTTCAGCACCCCCAAAGACATCTTGGTTTTCCGTCCGATTCCCTTCTTCTCGCGCATCCGCATGGGTGCCGCCGGCGTTCTCGCGCCCTACCTCTTTCGCTGGCAGCAACTCGACCACACTCCCGCAGTCACCTGGGCACGCAAACTCATGGGAAAAAAGGCTGCAGAAGAAATCTGGGACCCAATGCTGCGCGCAAAATGGGGAGAACTCCATACAGAAGTCCCTGCCCCTTGGCTCTGGGCACGCATGCGGCAACGCTCCCGCAGCCGCGGCAAAGGAAAAGAAAAACTCGGCTACATCCGCGGTGGATTTCGCAAGCTCTACCTTGCCTTACAAAACGACCTGGAAGCCAAGGGGGTCAAACTCCACTTCGACCAGCCTGTACAGCGCGTCCTCACCGATGGGATAAAAGTGCATGGCGTGCAAACAAGCGCCGGAATCGAAGAGCTCGACCATGTCGTCTCCACGATCCCCATACCGCGACTGACTTCCCTGCTCGACGAAAAGGTGCCTGCGTCTTACCGGGAACGTCTCGCACAAACCGAATATATGTGGGTGATTTGTGTGATCCTCACATTGGACCGGCAGCTGACCCCCTACTACTGGGTCAATGTCGCCGACCGTTCCATCCCCTTTGGTGCATTCATCGAACACACCAATCTGATTCCCCCCTCCGACTATGACGGCAACCATGTCGTGTACTTAGGGCGCTACTTTCCCCCTGCCCGCTACGGCGAAGAAGCAGAACGCCTTGCCCAAGGCAACCTCAACGAAATCGTGGGCGAGTGGATCGAACATCTCTCCCGCTTCAATCCCGATTTCGATCCCACCTGGATAAAAAAAGTCATCCCCTTTCGCACCCAATTTGCAGCACCGGTCGTCCGCGCAGGACAAGGCAACCGCATCCTGCCTTTCGCGACACCCGTTGATGGCCTGTGGGTCGCAACCATGACCCAGATCTACCCTGACGACCGCGGCCAGTCCGAGGGAATACACCTTGCCGAACGGTGTGTACAGGCAATGGAGCCACGGCTCCTCCCCTGACAGGACACCTCTTGGCACACCTTCTTGGCACACTTGCGAGGACAGACCAATGCCGGATTTCCCTTCTTCCCCAGACCCGCAAAAGCCCACAGCCGCCCCTCACTCCGAACGACCAGGCAAAACAGAGACGGCACGACCGGATACACAACCCGAGGGCGCATCGCCACCCTTTCCCGTTTCGGTAGTTATTGCCTGCTACGAACGACCAGACGGCCTACGCCGGGCCATCGCAGCACTCGAAAAGCAAACCTGGCCCGATTTTGAACTGATCGTGGTCGATCAAACCGACAACCCAGAGATCGCAGCCATCGTCGAAAACGCATATGACGAAAAAGCATGTGCGGACAGCACTCTGCTCGACACCGCAAAAAACAGTGGACCGAGCCCAGGAAAAACCGGCACAGCCGGCAATCCCACCGGTGCGACAGCGCACGCAGAGACCACCTCTCAGGATCCCCTCAAGCCCCGGCACTCTTCTGCTTCTCCCACCACACGTCTCAACATGCGGCGCGTCGTATGCCGCACATCTGCGTCTTTTCCCCACCTCAATAAAGACAGTCGGCAGGGCAGGAAACCACCAAGCAATGCCTCCCATGCGCGTAACCACGGTGTGCTTTGCGCGCAAACAGAGATCGTATGCTTCACTGACGACGACTGTGTTCCCGCTGAGGACTGGGTGGAAAAGATCAGTCTGGCCTTGCGTACCAATCCCCATGTCATCATGACACTCGGCCCACGCATGCGACCCAACCCGGTGCCCGATCCAGTCGAGACCCGCCATCGCGGACGCCAATGCCCAGCCCTCTCCCAATGGCAAGGTGGCACCAGCTCGATGGCATTCCGCAAAACCGACTATCTCGCCATAGGAGGCCTTGACACTTCAATCGGCCCGGGAACTGCCATTTTTGGGTCCGAAGACCAACACCTCATCTACCGATTCCTCGCACACGCAGGAGAGACCGGTCAGTATGTGGTGAACCAGCGTGACGCGGCAGTCGAGGATACGTTCCCTGCCACACGCCGGGCACGATTGCGCAAACGCTGGACCTACATGTGGTGTTTCGGGGCTTTTCTAGGACGGGAAACGCACTCCCACAACGACACCACTGCACGCCAGATATTCCACTCCTATCTCCTCACAGAAGGGCGTAAGGGAATAGGATATTTCTTTCGCAGCCGGCAACCCCTGTGGGCAATCACCGTTCCGCTCCAGACAGTCGCCCTCCTCACCGGCTGGATCCGGAGCCGGCGTCTGCCTGCCTTCTGCCCAGAACCCGCCATTGCACAGGCACACGACACACAAACACACTCCGCGACAACCCGCGGAAACCAACACAACTCCCAGCTCTACAACAACACGCCCCGAGTCCCACAATAAACACAGGCACACATACTGCAAAAACGTCGAATAACCAGTAAAACGAAAAAGTAAAAAGAAACAGCCCCCACTAAGTCGTTTTCTCCCGGTTCTCCAGCGAGTCAGTCAGCCTGTCCCCGAAATACCTCGAGGCTTTTTCCCCTGATTGAGCTGCTTTCCAGTATCCGTCACACCCCACTATTGGCATGACAATCGGGCGCTCTGCCCGCTTGTCATTCCACTTCATGAAACACGCATAGTGCTACAAAAACCTCGAATACTGACACCTGTTTTTCCTGAAACATACCGCTATTCATACATTGGACATGCATTTACGATATTTTTCAGCAAATAATCGAGCATAAAAAAGGTAGATAGCCTCTTTTCTTGTCGATCTATTTCGAGAAAATAGAACAGCACCCCCCAAAAAAACAAGAAGGAATCTCCCCATGAAACAAATCGACGAAGATCGTCTCGAGTCCGATGCGGAATACCGATTCACGTTCTTGTGTGAGTTCATCGGTTTCCACCAAGAAGACATCGATGCTGTGCACAAGGCATCATCCTTTCTCGCCCCTCTCGTCCCCTCTCTCGTTGACGCAGTTTACGAGAAACTGCAGTCTTGCGATTCCACCTGGCGCCATTTTTTGCCACGTCAAGCAGGGTACGAAGGAGAAATTCCAGAGTCGCTTGCAGACCTCACTCCTGACCACCCACAAATCTCTTTTCGCAAAAAGCACCTTGGCCGCTATCTCGAAGCGCTCGTCACCAAGTCCTATGACACCAAGATGGTGACCTATCTCGACCATGTTGGGGAGATTCATACTCCTACAGCGGGAAATCCCGAGATTGTCGTTCCTCTTGTACAGATGAATGCGCTCATGGGTTTTGTGTCAGATGCTATTTTGCACACCATTCTCACAGCAGACCTCCCCGCAGAAGAGAAAACAACCACAGCCCGTGCTTTCATGAAGCTGCTCTGGATACAAAACGATCTGATCAGCCGGCACTACGATGCCCATGCCACCAGCGCAGAAAAAACAGATCTGCTATCTGCCCACTGAGACTTCTCAACTGAGGAACGCGGTGGGGGAAACACGTGTCACGTGTTTCCCCCACTCGCACGCGAGACAACGATCGACACAACGATCGAGACAACAGCTGCGCTCAAACCGCTTGACACAAGCAGACCAAGTCCAACTCATAAAAACAATCTTCTGCTCGCCGATGGAGAAAGGGACAAGTCTCAGCGGCAGGAGGAAATATGCGTAAAACAGGGAGTTCTCGGTGCCGGCCTCGACGCTCCACTCTTCCAGATCAGGCATACCGGAACAAGGCCCCACACTTTTCTCCTTGGTATCGAAACGAGCGCATCTCTCGCGGCCAAGGCAGAAAACAGGTCGTTTGTGAGAAAATCAGTCAGACGCCTTAGGAAAATCGGCATTCCTCTCTCTGCAGACGCTGCCACTGATGACGCTGACACTGATGACACTCTGCTCCGTATCTTGTTTTTGTTACACAGCGCCATGAGCATTGCGGTTGTGGCAATTTTGAACGACCTCATCACACACCGCCCCATCCCAGCCCTTATTCACCTACTTATGCTGATTGGATGGGCGCTAGACCGGCAGCGGAGCCGCAGCAAAAAACAAAGTGTCCGCACAACGAGCAATATTGGGCTGGCAATCGGGTTCATTGGCATCTCTGCCATCCACCTCACAAAACTCTTACAAGGCTACGAAAGCCTCGAATACTGGTACGTGACTCTCGTGCCACTTGCCGCAGTGCATATATTGGGCGTGCGGTCAGGGGCCTTTTGGGGAACAATCTCGGGAATCAACAGCATCGCTTTTACTCTTTTCGCGTACCAAATCGACGCGACCCCGGATCTCCCTTTACTCGAGCAGATCACCACAAGAGTCGCGACGATCGAAGGCGTTTTTTTCTTCGGTGTGGTCGCCCGAAAACACGCGGAGAAACACGAAGCAGAGATCGAAGCGGCCCGCCATTCCGCAGAATCCGATAAAGACTGGGCACTTGCCACTGCACACAAACTCGAAATAGCAAAAGAAAAGCTCGAAGAAGCAAGTCAGGCAAAGAGCATGTTCTTAGCGAACATGAGCCATGAGATTAGAACACCAATGAACGGTGTCCTGGGCATGACCGAACTCCTTCTCAGCACCGACCTCACACCCCAACAGCGCGACTTTACAGAAACGGTTCGTTCTTCCAGCGAAACCCTCCTCACGATCATCAACGACATTCTCGACTTCTCCAAGATCGAAGCCGGGAAAATGACCATAGAGGAGATTCCCTTTGCTTTACCTGAAACAGTGGCAAACGTCTGCCAGGCGTTCGCCCTACAAGCACAGGCAAAAGGCGTCGACCTTGTCTACTGGATAGAACCTGACGTACCAGAACATATAACCGGAGACCCTGTCCGCATACGCCAAATCATCTCAAACCTTGTGAGTAACGCCGTGAAGTTCACCAACAAGGGAGAAGTCGTAGTTCGTGTTTCCGCTGTTCCCTCTGTTACCCCTCCCCAAGATGCTCCTACCCAAGATGCTCCTCCCGAGAGCACTTCTCTGCAGCAGGACAGAACCCTCGCACTGCTCCGCTTCGAGGTCATCGACACAGGCATTGGCTTACCACAGTCCACACAAAAAAAGCTCTTTGAGGCTTTCATGCAAGCGGACGGGTCTACCACACGCAAATATGGAGGAACTGGGCTTGGCCTCTCCATCTGCCGGCAGCTTGTCGCCCTCATGCACGGAAAAATTGGGGTGGAGAGCAAGCCGAATACCGGCTCTACCTTCTGGTTTGAGCTGCCCTGGATCCACACTTCAAAAACCCCGACTGTTTTCCCACGCTCCGATCTTCTCCCCCAAAATCTGCACGCCCTGCTCGCCGGAGGAAACCCCAGCGAACAAAAAGCACTCACCGACATACTGGTACGCTACGGCATCCATGTGCAGACCGCAGAATCCTCACAGCAAGCCCACATCTTTTCTGCATCCCAGCATTTCGACTTCATCATTACAGACGCGCCCTTACCGAAAGAAGCACAGCGAGAGGGACAGCTTCTCCACCCTCCCGCTCTTCCCACTATTACAAGAGAAATCCCTACCGGCAAAGAGCTTTCCGACCGTCTCCCCGTCTCTCTTTTTACAACTCCCCTCACGCGCCGGCCTCCTCCCGAACAGGTCACACAAGCAGGCTACGCCGCAGTCATCACCAAACCCCTCCGCCCCTCCCAAATCCTCGAAACCCTGGCAGGCGCCCTCAAGAAAACCGACACGACCTCCGCGCCATCGCCTTCTCCCCATACCCCAACACATCCAACATCACCCCTGCCCCCGTCCTCCCCGCAGAACTTTCGAGTACTCATTGTTGAAGACAACCCGGTCAATCAGCGTATCGCAAAAGCTTTTCTCGGAAAGCTTGGATACACATACGAATCTGCCAAGGACGGCCGGCAAGCCCTCGCTGCCTTCATCGCAGCCAAAGAACAAGAAACACACTTTCACGCCGTCCTCATGGACTGCCATCTCCCCATAATGGACGGATACGAAGCCACACGCCGTATCCGAAAGCACGAACAAGACCACGCACCCAACCACACACAAGAACACAGTCGCGTACCTATCATCGCGCTCACTGCCAACTCGCTCAGCGGAGAAGCCGACATTTGCCGGACCGCCGGCATGGATGACTATCTCGCCAAGCCCTACAAAATCCATCACCTCTCCGAAAAACTAGAGAAGTGGGTTGGACAGCCACACCCCGAAACCTCTCGCACATCCCCCCAACCCACACGTGCCAAAGAAAGCCCAAACAGCTGATTCGAACCTGACACCCCGAGCCTGACACCGGAAACCCGGGACTCTGTATGGTCGTGCCTGCTCGTGCATCCCAAGGCACCGGCAAGCTTTTCTCACGCCAACGCCGTCTCCAAGTGCCACACTCCCGGCGAAACAGCCCGACCAAAAAAGCCCGCAGCCCTTCACATTCACAGAGCACAGGGCAGAAGTCGCAGGGCACGGTCAGAGGTCAAACACGGCTCACAAGTGCAGGCCACAGTGCACAAACACAGCCCCGTAGACACGGCTCAAAGGTCACAGGCCACTGCCGCGGCCAGGTCTGTGAGAGACGCCCCCAGTACTTGCCCGCCAGTGACCGTTCCCACTCGGTGCAGAGGCACGGCGTGTACGCGCGCGAGCGCGTCAAGTTCTGCTGCCTGTTCAGGAAGCACACTCAGCACAGCACGGCCAGAAGTCTCAGAGAAGAGTGCTGCGGAGAGCGTGAGGTGTGGCGCCCACGCTGCCGGGTCGACTTCCACACCGGCGTCTCCTGCCAAAGCCGACTGCACGAGCGCGGCCGCGACACCCCCCAAAGAAACATCGTGTACGCTGCGCGCGAGGTCTGTGGCGGCCAGCGCGCACAAAAAGTCGACAAGGCGCGCCTCATGCGCCAGGTCCAAGGTGGGGGCATCGCCTCCGGTGTAGGCGTGCACATGCGCTGCCCATTCTGACGCCCCGAGGTCAGGCAGGGTATCGCCCACCACAAAGATCTCGTCTCCTGACGCCACAAATCCCATGCCGGTCGGTCGCTTTTGCAGGGAATCGAGCAGACCCACCACGCCCACGATGGGGGTCGGGTCAATGCTCTGCCCTGCGGTCTCATTGTAAAAACTGACGTTTCCCCCCACGACGGGCACATCAAGGGCAAGGCACGCTTCGGCAATCCCGTCAACCGACGCAGAAAACTCCCACATGATCTCGGGATTTTCCGGGTTGCCAAAGTTCAGACAGTCCACGACAGCAAGAGGACGGGCACCCAGGACTGCCACATTGCGACAGGCTTCCGCGACGGCAAGTGCTGCGCCACGGTGTGGATTCAGGCGGCCATACCGGCCGACACCGTCAAGTGAGACAGCGAGTCCCTTCTCGGTGCCTTTCACGCGCAACAGTGCCGCGTCAAGGCCGGGACCCTGCACTGTGTTGAGAAAAAGCTGATGATCATACTGCCGCCATGCCCATGAGGCATCTGCCAGGTTTGGTGACCCCATCAGGGCAAGGAGCGCCTCGCTCGTGTCTTGGGGGGCAAGAGGGGGCAGGTCGGCCGTCGGGTCCATGCGCTCGGTCTCGTCGAGCCGCGCGGGACGGCAGAGCGGGCGGTCATAGCTGATCCCGTCGGCAAGAGAAGCCGCGGGAACATCACACACCACAGTTCCCTGGTGGAAACCCACGAGACGGTCGCCTGCGGTCACCTCCCCCACTTCCATCAGGGGAACCTCCCACTTGGCACAGATTTCCACGACCTTGTCGCGGTCTTCCGGGCGTGTCACGACGAGCATGCGCTCCTGCGACTCCGAAGTGAAAATCTCCACGGGAGTCATATCTGCTTCCCGCAAAATCACTGTGTCCAAATTTATGCGCATGCCAAGGTCTGCCTGGGCTGCAGTCTCCGAAGAGGCACACGAAAGACCGGCCCCGCCCAAGTCTTGCACCGCCACAGTCAGACCCTGCGCGTAAAGCTCAAGACACGCCTCAATCACACGTTTTTCCGCAAAAGGGTCGCCAACCTGGACGTTCGGGCGTTTCTCTTCGTCTGCTTCGGTGAAACCCGCGGAAGCCAGAACCGACACGCCACCAATCCCGTCCCGTCCCGTTGCCGCACCAAGCAGAAAAACCAGGTTCCCCACGCCTTCTGCTGCAGAAAGCTGCAGTTGCTCTACCGGCATGATGCCAAGGCACATCACGTTCACGAGAGGATTTCCGCTGTAGCAGTCGTCAAAAAAGATTTCGCCACCCAGTGTCGGCACACCCACCGCATTGCCATACCCCGAAATCCCCGAGACCACCCCACGCGCAAGCCAGCGCTGTTTCCGGGCATCGGGACCCTGCGGGCGACCAAAACGCAGCGAGTCAAAAGACGCGATCGGACGGGCACCCATCGTGAGAATATCCCGGATAATTCCGCCTACTCCGGTGGCAGCACCCTGATACGGCTCCACAAAACTCGGATGGTTGTGCGACTCGATACGGAGCACAACCGCCAGGCCATCCCCAATATCAACCACACCGGCGTTTTCGCCTGGCCCCAAAATGACATGCTCTCCCTCTGAAGGAAGCCGTCCAAGATGGGCACGCGACGATTTATACGAACAATGCTCACTCCACATGACCGAGTACATTCCCAGTTCTGCGGGAGCAGGAGCACGTTCCAGGATCTTCTCAATCTCGCCAAGTTCGCCATCTGTCAAACCAAGACGGCGATGCAGAGGTGGTTGAGCGTCCGCTGAAGCTGGAGCCGGAGCTGGGGCATCAGTCATGCAGAGAAGACCCTTCTGATTGGGCAGCAGGCAACAGGAGTGCCGCTCCTACAAACACAGACGCCGCTTCAAGTAAAGAACGCACGAGAGGGCGTCCATCCTGGGCACCGAGAATTTCTTCAACTGCACGTTCCGGATGCGGCATAAGCCCCACAACATTGCCTGCACGGTTTGACACACCCGCGATCGCACGATCCGACCCGTTCGGATTCCAGGCTTCTTTTTCCGCGTCAACCTCGCCATCGGAACTGCAATAGCGCAAGAGCACCTGCCCGTGCGCCTCCAGCTCATCAAGTGTTGCCTTCTCTGCAACAAAGCGGCCTTCCCCATGGTTCACCGGCACACGCAACACATCGCCGGCCTCCGTGCAACACGTGAGCGCAGAAGCAGTCGTCTCCACCCGCAGAAAAACATCCTGGCAGAGAAAACGCAAACCCTGATTCCGGGTCAGGGCTCCTTCCAGCAGGCCTGCCTCACAAAGAACTTGAAAACCGTTACACACGCCAAGCACCGGCATGCCCTCGCCCGCAGCAGCAGAAATTGCCTGCATCACAGGGGCAAAACGCGCGATCGCACCGGCCCGCAAATAATCTCCATACGCGAAGCCGCCCGGGATCCACACTCCCTGCGTCCCGGAAGGAAGCGCTTCGGCCCGGTGATGTACAAGCACGCCTGCACCGCCGAGTTCTTGCAGCGCCCACACCGTGTCGTGCTCACAATTCACTCCCGGCAACACGGGAACGGCGATCACAAAGACCTCCCCGCTGCGTCTGCACTCCCCTCGGCCTCCGTCTTGTTCCCGGAGCGCACACTCCCGGCAGGCGCCGTGTCCTCAGGCCCAAGCGCAACAGTGTACGTCTCAATCACAGAATTCACGAGCAGTGTCCTACACATTTCCTCCACACGGGAACGAAGCTCTCCCGCAGGGGCATCCGCAAGAGGCCCATCCAGTAAAAGGTCGATGGTCTTGCCCACATGCACTGTGGACACCCCGTCATAGCCCAGAGCAACCAGGGCGTCACGTACCGCAGACCCTTGCGGATCACGCAAACCGTCTTTTGGCCGTATTGTCACGGTCACCCTTTTTCCCATGCCTCTCCTTCTCCCAGTTCACTCGTCTGCACACGCATCCCGCACACGCCGAGCTCATGCCACAAAAGACCGCCCGGTCAGGACTTCAAACACTTCGATATAGCGTGCTTGCGTGCGCTCGATCACTTCAGCGGGGAGACGCGGGAGAGGAGGAGTGCGATCCCATCCGCTCGAATCCAGCCAGGACCGCACAAACTGCTTGTCCAAAGCAGGCGGATCCTCTCCAGCAGTCCATTCTTTCTCGTACCAAAAACGTGACGAGTCCGGTGTCAACACCTCGTCGCACAAAAGAAGCTCGCCATCGGCAATGCCAAACTCGAATTTTGTGTCGGCGATAATCACACCACGCGCCGCGGCATACGCACTTGCCTCTTTGTAGAGAAGGAGAGAGAGCGCTGCCACCTTTTCGGCTTGCTCCTTCCCGATCCGCTGCCCTGCTGTCGCCATGTCGATATTTTCGTCATGGCCCGATACCGCTTTGGTACTCGGTACAAACACGGGGGCCGGAAGTTTCTCGGCAATCCGCATGCCAGGCGCCAAATCCATGCCGGTGGCCTGCCCCGTGTCACGGTATTCGCGCCAGGCAGAACCATAGAGATACCCGCGCACAATACACTCGACAGGCAGCATTTCAGCACGGCGCACAATCGCAGTTCGGCCGGCAAGTTCCTCAGGATCGCCCACATCCGGGGGTAGCGCACACAGCTCGGGATCATCGGGCTTCATGGGGACAGACAACAAGTGGTGGGGAACCAGATCGGCAAATTTCTCCATCCAAAAAGCAGACATTTGCGTGAGTATCCGGCCCCTGTCCGGCACAGGGTCGGGAAGCACTGCGTCATACGCAGAGATCCGGTCAGTCGTCACAAGGAGAAGACGCTTCTCGTCAAGCTCCCAAAGTTCGCGCACTTTGCCGGAAACAAGATGGGCAACTTTTGCTGTGCTCATCGCACCGCCTCCATTCCTCTGGCTTGGCATCCTCGACATCCTGTCAGCGCCGCGCGGCCCGACGTTCCCGGTCCGCGACGATTGCCTGACCAACAGGGGACAAAGCAGAAGAAGGAACGTCAGGATCGGCAGTCACTTCCGCCAGCGCAATGATCTGCGCCGCGAGCAGGGCAGCGTTTGCCGCCCCATCCACTGCCACCGTCGCAACTGGCATGCCCGGTGGCATCTGTACTGTGGACATCAGGGCATCAAGGCCACCTTGCAACCCTCCGGAAAGAGGGACTCCAATAACGGGAAGGACAGTGCGTGCAGCAACTGCCCCGGCAAGATGCGCAGACATTCCTGCACCACAAATAAAAACGCCCACTCCTTTTGTAGGTGCCGTGTCAACAAAATCAGCCACCATGCCAGGATGCCGGTGGGCTGACATTACGTGGACTTCAGATTCGATACCAAGCTTGCCAAGCAAATCAACTGCCGGCTGCATCTTGTCTTTATCGGAAGGGGAACCCATGAGAACTGCTACTCGAAGCGCCATAGGGAGATTCTAGAAGACAAGGGAAAACCGACTGCAACACCTGGAAAATCTTCGGACAGACACCACAGTCAAACAAAACAAAATTGAGAAAAGACATAAACATACACGAAAGAAACAAGACGAAAAAACGCCCCTCCTCGCCGCACAAAACCCCGGCAGAAAGGCCTACGAGTGGTGTCTTTGTTATCGAGTCGTGGCTTCGCTCTCTCCGCCCTTGCCAAGATGGGTCAACATCTGCAGTAATTCCACGCTTGAAGACACCACTTCGCTCGCCCCTGCTGATCGGGATTCTCCCCCAAATTTTTCTTTTTCGAGGGACGAGCAGTACACAAACAATGGGAGGTTGGAGTCGTAACGTCTGATCTCTCGCACAAGATCGACTCCGGCTTTTTCGTTGTGCTGCCCAGATTCCGAGCGTCCCATGTCAGAAATCACGAGATCGTATCTCTGGGTTTTGAGCTTTCGAAGTGCATTTTCTGTCGAAAGAACAGTGTCCACGTTTATACCAAGCGCGGAAAAACGCGCGCGCACCATGGCGTTACCTACTGGGTCACCATCAACCCACAGGATGTGCTGCACCGGATTTACGGAGGCAAAAGCAGGAACAAAGAGAGAACCCACTCTGTACTTTTCGGGAGATGATTGCTGCAAATTGGAGGTTTCTCCTTCATCATCAGGAGAAACAGGAAAGGAGACTTGGTCAGCCATACCCACCATATAGGCTTCTATCTCATTGATACGTACTTGTTGCTGCTCTGTGAATTCCGCCAAAGTCAACTCGGTGCCGCCCACTTTCACGGAAACTTTGCGCTTCCCAATGGAAGAGAGCAAGTCTCGAACGGGACCAGAAAACTTAAAAACAACGATCAAGAAGACGACGGGCCACATTACTGCTGCGACACCGCCGAGTAAATCTGCGGTTTTTTCCATGTCTTCCCCTGTCATCCGCTTCCAATGGCATCTCTGTTCCCGAGGTTTTCTGCTGCCCGGTAACACTGCCCCATCAGCCAACGACACAGGAATTGAGGAACCTCTTTTGGGTCGCACGCTCAGAGCATCAAGAAAAAACACTGAAAAAGTGCGCGAAGTATCCTTTCTTCCAAAAACATAGCAACCCTTATCTCAAGAGGAAAGCCAAAGAACATCACCAATACTGACGTATCAGTTTTCTCTCAGGACTTTCTCCCAACTTCAGCTCTTCTTCCCCATAAAGACCCCACCATCTGCTCTTTGTAGCAAGCACTCAACATCGCGTACGTTATCTTCTTCAAAGTAACGCTCGGCCGGCGGAACAGGGGTCACAACAAAGTAACCATCTCCCGCTGCAGGGCCAAGAAACGACACAAACACTTTCTCGCACACCTCGCCTGCCCATGCATCCATCTCGTCATCCCCTGGATACACATCACCCCGGACCGCCGGATGCACCACACGTCCGATCAACTCTGCTTCATGCGACGTCCGACAACCGACTTTGTAGACATTCGCAACCAGATCATTTTCCGGCAAATTAAAACATGACCCGATGCGCAAATCGACAAATGGTGTCTCTTCTCCTACGAGAGTGTGTGCCACCTCTGGATCATCATCTCCATCCCAAAACAGCAGCCATAACCCCGCGGTACCGGCACCGGCAAGGAAAAGAAGTAGAACAATGAGAAGACCCCTCTGCCAGCCTTTCCATCCTTCTGCTTCTTCCAGACCTAGCTCCGAAACTGTCCCCGCAGCACCATACGGAGAAGAAGAAACCTCCGCTTTCTCTTCTGTTGTGGATTCCTGCGCACTAACTTCCTCCGGAAAATCCGTTTTCACTCAGCCCTCCTTTTTCGCGTGCTGTATCTCCTACATGACCAACAAACCCTTATTTACGTCGACAAACACGCACGTGTAATTTTCGACGCCCTCTGCCCAAAAAAACAACCATCAGATTCCTACTGACTTCCCGCTCAGAATTCGTTATGCTTTTCTCACCAGAGAAAGGAGGTGGTCCAGCTTGTCTGATACCTGTAGTCCTTGGACCCTGGAGGCGACTGGTCGCTGACTAGTCTTGTCGTTCGACTGGGCCGTCGAGCGAAAATCTCCCAGTATCGCCGATTCTGTGGCTTTCGACACTTGGTCCCCGTTGACCGGGAAACTCCCGGAGCAAGCCACAGAATTTTTTTGCACGCCCAGCTTTCGCTCTGCGACCTCCGCGACGCCCCTTTTCTCCCCAACGGTTTATTCATACCCGTTGCCCTATTCGAGATACATCTTCCCGCGTCCTTCTCACGCATCTCAAGCAAGACGAAATCCCGTGGCAGTTATGGCACGAGCGTTTCCCTCCGGCCTTTCGGTGCACGCTGGTTTTTCCACCCTTCCCTCTCACAAAACAGGAAGGGAGCAGCCCTCAAAAGAAATCCAGAAAAACACATGGAAACGCAGCAATCCGGCAAATAGTTAAAAGCGTGCTTTCCTCTGCCATTTCCGCACCAACCCAGCGTCTCCTTGTATCTCCAGGTTTTGCGTCCCAAGACGACCCCACAACAAAAGAAGAATGTCAGACGCCTTCCCGGACAACAGCACATCAGCAGCAGGTGCACTTGGGCCAGATCCCACTCTCTTCACACTAAAAACACCATTCTCAAGACAAACAAACCAGCAGGGGAGAAGTCGTTCATGCAGATCAGTCGCATGAAATAAGGCCTTTCCCCCCTGAGGATCCGTGCGCACAATAGGCCCAAGCGTCGGAATAAGCGTCGTGAAGTATTCCTCGATTCCATCCACAGCCACCACGGTGTGCACCGGCAAGGGAGATCCCAGCACTGATTGCACATCCCATCGATGGATCGTGAGATCCATCGCAACACGACGCGCCCAAAAGCCCGCTCCCTGCCCTCCCACACTCGCCCACGCAGCGTCAGAAGCGTCTATTCCCCCCATAGAGTGCAGAAGCTCAGAAATTCCCGCTCCCAGCCAAAACACCAACTCGCCATCAAGGGGAGCAATATCTGGGTCCAAAGGCACAGGAGGCTCCAACGACTTCTCATCAAATAACTGCGACAACCAGAGAACCGACAAACCCAAATGACGCAATACGTCAGCAATCGTCCAGCCAGGGCAAGAAGGAACAGGCAGAGTCAGGTCCTCACCGATAGCATCAGCGAGGAGCGTCCCCTCAGCGCGAAGAATTCTCGCATACCTATCAATATCCACCTGGCCCCAACCATCCTTCCGTCGCACAAGCCGTCATGTGGGCCTCTCCTCATCGCCGGCCCTTTTTCTCCGTCGCCCTACTCTTCTTCGGGTCGCCTTTTACGCCGGATTCAGGGCAGCACGACGTTGTTTCTGCGCGACTCTGCACGATCTCCCGCAGAAAGCGCGTCTCTTCCTGACAGGAATCGGCTTGTTCTCCCCCTCGACTGAGTATCGCCTCCCCAACAGAAAAAAACACACCACGCCCCAGAGCAATACTCCCAGCTGAAAAACAGAAGATTTCCAGCTCAGAGGAGAAAGCCTGCAAGGAAAAGGCGTCACACACACACGCCTTAGCCCAACGCCCGATATCCAATATCGTAACGCACCTGTTGCCCCTGCCAGCTGATCTTCTCCATCGCCTGATAGGCCGTATCACGCGCTGCCTGCAACGAGCTCCCTGTGCCCGTCACCGCAAGCACACGCCCCCCTGCCGTCACCAAACGTCCGGAATCAAGCGCCGTCCCCGCCTGAAAAACAACCGCACCAGGCACTTTTTCCGCCGCAGCCACTCCCTCAATCACATCCCCTTTACGGGGCGCCTCCGGGTAGTCTTGCGCAGCAGCCACAACAGTAAGCGCCGCCTCTACCCTCGTCTCAACCGCAACATCGGACAATATTCCCTCCGCAGTGCGCATCAAAAGCTCACCAAGATCACCACCAAGACGCGGCAAGACCGCCTGACACTCCGGATCTCCGAACCGGCAGTTAAATTCCAACACTTTTGGTCCTGTGCCCGTCAGCATCAAACCAGCATAAAGAACACCCTGATAAACAACACCATCACGCTGCAACCCCCACAGCACAGGTTCAATCACACTATCGAGGACTTCTTCCACCAGCTGATCATTCGCCGAAGGAACAGGAGAATAAGCCCCCATACCTCCAGTGTTGGCGCCTGTGTCCCCTTCCCCTATCGGCTTGTGATCCTGGGCAACCGGCAAAGGAAGAATGCGTTTGCCGTCACACAACACAAGAAGCGAGAGCTCTTCACCTTCAAGGAATTCCTCAACCAGGACTACTGCCCCCGATTCGCCGTACCGTCCCGCAAAACAAGCACGCACCGCCTCTTCAGCCTGCCGCTGCTCCTCCGCCACAACCACTCCCTTGCCCGCAGCAAGGCCATCGGCCTTCACCACACAAGGACCAGCGATTGCGCGCACTGCCTGCAAACCCGCATCCAACGACTTCGCCACCACGGTCCGCGCAGTTGCCACCCCCGCAGACGCCATAATTTGTTTGGCATACGACTTCGACGACTCGATCTTCGCCCCCGCAGCCACAGGCCCAAAAGCCCGCACCCCCACGCGCTGCAAACGATTCACCATCCCGTCAGCAAGCGGCGCTTCCGGACCGACCACCACAAGATCCACAGATTCTCGCTGTGCTGCTTCTTGCACTTCCTCCATATCAGCGCTCCCCACATGGCGCGCCACAGCACTCATGCCAGGATTTCCCGGAGCACTCAACACCTCATGCCCTGACCTCGCACACCCCCATGCCAAAGCGTGTTCTCTCCCCCCCGAACCAACAACGAGGATCTTCACACCACTCCTTTTTGAAGACACGGGCACAACACACGCGCCTCTCGCCACTTGTGGAACACAAAAAATCGCACCACAACCAAACAAAACAAGAAAATTTTAGAGCAACTGCTCCCCGGAAAATCCGCGCACACGAATTCCGTCAAGCGGTTTTTCGCAGCAAGGTTTGCGCCCGTTCCGGCCCAACCGAAACGATGTCAACCGGCACTCCTGCGTGCTCCTCCACAAAAGCGACATAGTCCATCGCTTCTTTCGGCAACTGATCGTACTCAGTGCACTGCGTGATATCGGTTTGCCATCCCGGCAAAATCTCATACAGCGGCGACACATGATGCAACACCGACTGATGAAACGGCATCTCGTCGTACCGTTTTCCATTGTATTCGTACCCGACACACACTTTGAGGGAATCGAACTCTGACAAGATGTCAAGCTTCGTCAGGGCAAAACTATTGAAAGAGTTAATCCGCACAGCAAAACGCAATATAGGAAGGTCCAACCAGCCGCAACGGCGGTCCCGCCCGGTCACCGTACCAAATTCCCGCCCAATCTTCCGCAGATGTGCCCCTTCTTCACCGAACAGTTCTGTCGGGAAAGGCCCACCGCCCACACGTGTGGTATACGCCTTGGCTATCCCGACAATCCGGTTCAGCGCCCGAGGACCAACACCAGCGCCCACGCACATCCCTCCTGCCGTAGGATTTGAAGAAGTCACATACGGGTAGGTCCCGTGGTCAATATCAAGCAAGGTCCCCTGTGCTCCCTCAAAAAGCACCTTTTGCTGAGCTTTCAGAGCATCATTCGTCAAAAGCGAGGTATCCGCCATGTACTTTTCAATAGAAGACGCGTAGGAGAAATACTCCTCCATAATCGCATCGATATCAAGCGGCATACGGTTATACAGCTTCGTCAAGATCTGGTTCTTGTCTTTCAGCGCAATCTCAACTTTTTGACGAAAAATCTTTTCGTCAAAAAGGTCTTGCAACCGCACACCAATACGACGGGCCTTGTCGGCATATGCCGGACCAATTCCCCGCTTCGTCGTACCAAGCTTGTTCCGCCCAAGAAATCGCTCCGTCACCTTGTCAAGTTCCCGGTGATAGGGCATTACAAGATGGGCATTGGCAGAAATACGCAAACGCGAGACGTTAATACCGCGATCTGTAAGTCCTTGAAGTTCCGCAAGCAGCACACCAGGGTTCAGAGCAACACCATTCCCGATCACCGGAACGACGTGCGGATAAAGGATTCCTGACGGCAAAAGACGGAGCTTGTACGTTTCGTCACCCACCACAATGGTATGACCGGCATTATCCCCACCCGTCGCACGCACCACCATGTCCATCTGCTCGGCAAAAAGATCGGTGAGCTTTCCTTTTCCTTCATCTCCCCATTGCGCCCCTATAAGGGCTGTTCCGGGCACGAGTAATCTCCATCCAGTCAAGCATGATCTTGCGCTGAGAATTCTACGGAACAAACGCGAAGCGAGCACAGCCTAGCCAAAGAAAAAAAGACTCCGGACGTCACTTCCCAGTTTCCCTTTTGCGTATTTTCTCTGCAGCTTCAGAAAAAACTCATCTCTACTGCTGTAAGAATCCAGGATTTCGCAGAAACACCCGCGGGGAGTCGCCCCAACTCCCAAGACACCCCCCCCGATCACACTGACGTCAGCGCTCAAGACGAAAATGCAAACGCACTGCGGTGTGATACTCGACTATCTCCCCTTCAGGCCCCAACACACCCGTCCATTCCAGAACGTCCAGATGTATCAAACCCCGGATAGTCTTCGCAGCTTCATGTACCGCAGCCTTTGCGGCATCCTCCCAAGACACAACAGACACACCAACCAAATCAATGGTTTTAATTACAGCCACTCAGAATTCCCCTTCTTCAACCACATCTCTCATACACACGGGAAGTCTCTACGAAACGTTACCGAAAGAAGCCCCTCAAGAAAAGACCTCACGTGCACCTCAGAACCGTGCCATAACCCAGCACCGCGCTCACGCGATTCCAATGCAGAGACACGACAACAGCACCTTGTCAGGACCTCAGAGTGACCACACACTCACGCGATCATTCCATAATTACACCAAGACAGTGGCACACAGTATCCAACTACACACTTCAGCAAAGACCCAAAAGTATCCCTGCAACAGATTCTCAACACAAAGAAAAAACTTATAATTTTCCTTAAAGGGCAAAGAACAAAAAGCCGATACAAAAAGAGGTTGAAAAATCGTTCCCACGTGGACCCTGCGTGCCCCGAGTGTTCAATCTCGAGTTGAGTTCCGCGCGGAGCGACACTCTCACAGGCATTAGCCGAGAGAGCGCACTTCAATCAGCATGACGTCGTCCCCCGGGTCCCCGCTTCCCCCCTCCCGGGGGCGACGCTTTTTCTCACCTCCGAACTTTCCCGGCACACACCTCCCCACACAACCCTGCCTTGCCACATCTTGCCACCCCACTGCCGCAAACCGCCACAAAAACGCACACTTCGCATCTCCCACCTTCGCAAAACCAAAATAGGCAGACAGAGATATCCCTGCCTGCCTATTGCCCTGTTTCATCTACGTACGCAGTGTGCGTACGTAGATATTTTTTATGCTTGCACAGCTTTTCACAAAACCCCACGGGCAGCAGACTCAGTCTGTAGCCTGATCTGCGGTTTTTACAAAAGACAACACACCGTCAACCACATCACCAACAATCTTGTCGCCACGCTCATACTCGCCATCCAGAATGCCCAAAGCCACCCTGTCACCAATGTCACGCTGCAACAGTCGCTTCAAAGGACGCGCACCATACATCGGATCAAAACCAGTTTCTGCCAGATGGTCAAGCGCCTTTTCAGTCAACATAAGATCGATCGAACGGTCAGAAAGACGCTCTTGCAACCCGACCAACTGCAACTCAACAATCTCTCGCATATCACCCAACGTCAACCGGTTAAAGACCACGATGTCATCCACACGGTTTAAGAATTCAGGACGAAAACTTACTCGTACCACATCCATTACTCTGCTCTGCACATCCGAATCCGCCAGGCTGGGATCAATAAATTCCGACCCGAGATTGGAAGTCATAATAAGAACGGCATTCGTGAAGTCCACGGTGCGCCCTTGGCCGTCAGTAAGACGACCATCGTCCAACAACTGCAACAGCACATTGAAGACTTCCCCATGTGCCTTCTCTATCTCGTCAAGCAGGATAACCGCATAAGGACGACGCCGCACAGCCTCAGTAAGCTGCCCGCCTTCTTCATAACCGACATAGCCGGGAGGGGCGCCAATAAGACGGGCAACAGAATGCTTTTCTCCATATTCACTCATGTCGATGCGCACCATCGACCGCTCGTCATCAAAAAGAAACTCCGCAAGTGCCCGCGCCAGCTCGGTTTTTCCGACACCGGTCGGACCCAAAAACAAAAACGACCCAATCGGACGGTTCGGATCAGAGAGCCCCGCACGCGCACGACGCACTGCATTGGCAACAACCGACACCGCGTCATCCTGCCCAATCACCCGATTATGCAAATGCGACTCCAACACAACCAGCCGCTGTTTTTCTCCTTGCATAAGCCGAGAAACCGGCACACCCGTCCAACGAGCCACAACTTCGGCAATGTCTTCTTCGCCGACTTCCTCCGTGAGCATGCGCTTCTCTTGCTGCAAACTCTCAAGCTCAGCGTTATGCTGCTGCACTAGCTGCTCAATCTTAGGAATATTGCCGTAACGCAGCTCTGCAGCCTTATTGAGGTCGCCAATCCGCTCAGCCTTTTCGGCCTCAACCTTCAGCTGCTCCAAACGTTCTTTTGCCTCGCGGATCTTCCCAATCAGACCTTTCTCTTGCTCCCAATGGGCAATAAGCTCATCCATCTCCACCTTGATGGCATCAAGCTCCGTTCCAAGCACAACAAGTCGTTCACGCGACGTCGCATCAGATTCTTTTTGCAGAGCCGCCCGCTCAATTTCAAGCTGAGCAAAACGCCGCTTCAAATGGTCAATCTCCGCAGGCATCGAGTCAATCTCAATGCGCAACTTCGAGGCCGCCTCATCCATAAGGTCAATCGCCTTATCAGGCAAAAAACGCTCAGTCACATAGCGGTCAGACAAAACAGCCGCAGCAATAAGTGCCGCGTCTTGAATGCGCACCCCATGATGCACCTCATAGCGTTCCCGCAAACCTCGCAAAATCCCAATCGTGTCCTGCACCGAAGGCTCGCCCACAAGCACCGGCTGAAAACGGCGTTCAAGCGCCGCATCCTTCTCAATATGCTTACGATATTCATCCAGCGTGGTCGCGCCAATCATGCGGAGCTCGCCCCGCGCCAACATCGGTTTCAGCATATTTGCCGCGTCCATCGCCCCTTCGGCAGCACCGGCCCCCACCACAGTATGCATCTCGTCAATAAATGTAACGACCTGCCCTTCGGACTGGGCAATCTCTTCGAGCACCGCCTTGAGACGCTCTTCAAACTCGCCCCGATACTTCGCCCCAGCCAGCATCGAACCAATATCGAGCGAGATCACACGCTTGTCTTCCAAAGAAAGAGGCACATCGCCAGACACAATACGTTGGGCAAGCCCTTCGACAATGGCAGTCTTGCCCACTCCAGGATCCCCGATAAGAACTGGGTTGTTTTTACGCCGGCGTGCCAGCACTTGCACAACTCGCCGAATCTCATCGTCTCGCCCCACCACAGGATCGAGCTTGCCCGCACGCGCCTCCTCAGTGAGATCCCGTCCGTACCGTTCCAACGCCTGATACGTATCTTCCGGATTTTGTGTACTGACCCGATGCGAGCCACGCACTTCCTGCAGAGCCGAAAGCAACACTTCGCGAGTTAAGCCAATATCACGCAGAAGTTTCCCCGCAGCTTCACCCTTCTGCTCAATCGCCAGCAAAAAGTGCTCAACCGACACATAGTCATCACCAAGCTGCTGCCGTTCAGTATCCGCATGATCAAGCACATTCTTAAAAATGCGGGTGATCTGAGGCTCTGTCCCCCCATAAACCTTTGGCAGCTTTTTCAGCAGATCGCCAACCCGATCTCGCACCTTCTTCGGTGACTGCCCCGCCTTCTCCAGGATAGGCAACACAACCCCATCAGACTGGCGGAGCAGAGCAGCAAGCAAATGCTCCGGCTGCACCTGTTGATGATTTTGTGCCTCAGCAAAACGCTGCGATTCCACCAGCGCTTCTTGCGATTTGATTGTCAGTCTATTGGGGTCATATGACACGACTGCCCTCCTCCTTCATCAAACGACAGCAAAAAACCTGCGCCTAATAGTATCAACTTTCTCCCCTCCCGTTTTCTTCCCTCTCACCCGGAATTCTCACAACATCTTCTCCCCCCATCCCCACGCTTTCCCCGTTCACCCCCTGCCAAACCTGCCGATACCCCAAGTACACCCTCCCCTCTCCCTCTCCCTTCTCCCTGCAAAACACCTACGCGCCACCACCCAAACAGCAAACTGCCACCACCCAAACAGGCCAGCCTTCCTCCCCTCCACCAGTCTGCGGACAGGATGCCACCAGACCGGGAACCGAATGACACCACTGGATAGGTGCAACGTCACTACCCGAGGAACCAGGTGCCACCAGACCGGGAACCGAATGACACCACTGGATAGGTGCAACGTCACTACCCGAGGAACAAAATG
>Ga0209633_10000669_pt1 | contig 38777 bp, 38 predicted proteins | sample Cruoilmetagenom1_FD_187290 | JGI IMG/M metagenome (GOLD analysis project Ga0209633, IMG submission 187290) | Oil polluted marine microbial communities from Coal Oil Point, Santa Barbara, California, USA - Sample 1 (SPAdes) (version 2) | ecosystem: Environmental > Aquatic > Marine > Oil seeps ...
GATCGTGAAGGTGCTTAATCACCGGGTGCTTCACGGCGCCTTACCAAGGCTTGAGCCGTGTGCGGGGAAATTCGCCCGCCCGGTTCTTAGGGGGCTGGGTGGCGGTAACGTCACCCGGCTACCCGACGGGGGGGAGCCTGGCTGCTGTCATCAGCGGTGTCGGCTTTATCCTGGCGCTGTTCGCCTGCGTGGTGCTGCATGAAATGGGCCATGCGCTGACGGCGCGGCGCTACGGCATCCGCACCCGGCACATCACCCTCCTGCCCATCGGCGGCGTCGCCGCCATGGAACGGATGCCCGACGACCCGAAACAGGAAATCGCCGTGGCGCTGGCGGGCCCTGCGGTCAACCTGGTGATTGCGCTTGGCCTTTGGCTGGGGCTCACAGTGAGCAATGTGCTGGTGCCGGTGGATCAAATCAGCCTCACCGGCGGGCCATTTTTGGAGCGGCTGATGGCGCTCAACATCATGCTCGCCCTCTTCAACCTGCTGCCGGCTTTCCCGATGGACGGCGGGCGGGTCTTGCGGGCAGCGCTGGCCATGGGGATGGATCACGCCCAGGCGACCCGGAAGGCCGCCGGCATAGGACAGGGCCTGGCCCTGTGGCTGGGTTTCTTGGGTCTGCTCTACAACCCCTTCCTGATCTTCATCGCCCTGTTCGTGTGGATCGGAGCTGCTGCCGAGGCGGGAATGGAACAGATCAAATCCGCTTTGTCCGATGCGGCCGTAGGCCGTGCCATGTTGACCGATTTTCAGGTCATGTCGCCCGATGATCCTCTTTCCCGCGCCATCGAACTGACCCTCGATGGCAGCCAGAAAGAGTTCCCGGTGCTGGCGGACGCGGTCATGGTCGGGGTGCTTGGTCAGGCTGAACTGTTGAAAGGATTGCAGTCGCAGGGAGAGCAGGCCCGGGTTGGCGACTGGATGGAACGGGAGATTCAGAGTGCGGACATCGGCGAGCCACTGGAAAAGGTACTGGAGCGTTTGCAGAACTGCCACTGCCGCCTGCTTTCTGTGACTGAAGAAGACAAGCTGGCCGGTATTGTCAACCTCGACAATATCATGGAGTTGATCAAAATCCAAACTGCTCTGCAGGAACGGCATGGGCAAACAAAGTCGGGAGCTTGAATCATGAAAACCATTTTATCGGCTTTTTTTTGGGTTAGCCTGTATCTGGCGCTGGTGCTGGCACCGCTGGCAGTGCTGTTAACAGGAGAGGTACCGGCCGGTTCCGGGTTCTGGTGGGACTTCTCCATGGCGCTGGGGTTCTCCGGCATGGGCATGATGGGCGTTCAGTTCTTTCTTACCGCCCGTTTCCGGCGTGCCAGCGCGCCTTTCGGGATCGACATTATTTACTACTTTCATCGTTACCTGGCGGTCATGGCTTTCGTCTTCATTTTTCTGCACTTTCTCATCATCCGCATCGACAATGCCGATGCTCTGGGGTCGCTCAATCCCCTGCATGCCCCCTGGTAGATGACCGCCGGCCGTGCAGCGATGTTGCTGTTTGCACTGCTCATCATCACTTCGCTGTGGCGTAAACCGCTGCGCATTCATTATGACGAATGGCGCATGCTGCATATCGGCCTGGCGGTAGGGGCCTTCCTGCTGGCACTGGGGCACATCGAGGGCGTGGGTTACTACATCGATGCGCCCGCCAAGCGCTGGCTGTGGACCGGATACACTCTGTTCTGGCTGCTGCTGATCGTTTATGTGCGGCTACTCAAGCCCTGGCGGATGCGCAACAGACCTTACCGGGTGGCCGAGGTAAGGCAGGAGCGCGGCAGCAGCTGGACCCTGGCCCTGGAGCCGGACGGCCATAAGGGGATGCGCTTCATGCCGGGTCAGTTCGCCTGGCTGACGCTGCGGGCCTCCCCCTGGCACATCAAGGAACACCCATTCTTCTTCTCTTCCAGCGCCGCTCGCCAGGATCGGCTGGAGTTTACCATCAAGGATCTGGGGGACTTTACCCGCGCCATCAAGGATACCCGGGTCGGGGAGATCGCTTACCTGGATGGCCCTTATGGAGTGTTCAGTGTGGACCGGCGCCCGAAAGCACCGGGTTTTGTTTTCATCGCCGGAGGGGTTGGTGCCGCGCCGATTGTCAGTATGTTGCGCACACTGGCGGACCGGCAGGAGCAGCGGCCGCTGTGGTTCCTCTATGGCGGCGACCGCTGGGACGATGTGATCTTCAGGGAGGAGCTGGAAGCCTTGAAGGAACGTCTGGATCTGCGCCTGGTGCATGTGTTGAAGGAGCCGCCAACCGACTGGCCGGGTGAGTCGGGCTTCGTTATGCCAGAGCTGCTGCGGAAGATACTCCCCCGCGATGCGAGGGAGTATGAGTACTTCCTGTGCGGACCCAAGCGCATGAGTGATGCGGTGCAGCAGGGACTGCATGCCCTGCGTGTGCCGCTGAGTCAGGTCCACTTCGAACTCTTCGATTTGGTTTAGGAGGGAGTCATCATGCGCGAACAATGGGCCAGAAGAATTGCACGCCTCACGGGACAGCTGGTACTGCTGTTGGCGGCGACATTTGCCATTATCCAGAACCCGATCGAAACCCCTGACACCGCGGAAAGCAGGCAGGCTCCACCCTCCAAACGCCTGGAATCGATCGTCCTCGATCCGAAACGTATCAACGCGGGGCGCCAGGTCTACAAGCAACAGACCTGCGCGCGCTGTCACTCCATCACCGGCAAAGGCAATCTACGCAACCCGCTGGATGGCGTCGGCGCAAGGCGCAGCGCCAAAGAGTTGCGTGACTGGAGCATAGGTGCGGATGCGCTGCAGAGGGAACTCCCCGAGCGTGCCTTCAAGCTGAAACAGGCGCATAGAGAACTGCCGGGCGACGATCTCGACGCCCTGGTCATCTACCTGCAGAGCCTGCGCCCCGGATAGCGTCAGAAAGCTTGTGTGTGAGCAGTTGCTTTCAAACCGTGTAGTGCCGGTGGCCATCGCCGGCTCCATAGCCTTCCTGTTGCCGGTCGCTCCGCTGCCCAACGCTCGGGTGTACGTCAGTGGACACGTCACTCAGAGACATCTGATGCACGCCGGACTGTGTTTCAACCAGACGGCCATCGCCGTCATCACCCTGCTGTTTCTCTTCGGCGTGGCAGGATGAGCTGGTTCAACGCCGGATGGTTGTTGCTGGATCTGGCTATCATCGCCATTTTGATTCCGACTGTGATTCTGCAGCGGCGGGAGTCGGGGGCGACGCTGGCGTGGATTTTGGCCATCGTTCTGGTTCCGTTCCTGGGCCTGCTGGCCTTCTGGGTTTTTGGCACCACCCGACTGCGCCTGCGACGCCGCAAGCGGCGCAGAATCGAGGCGCGGCTCGCCCCGGCGCTGGATAAGCTGCACGCGCAATCATCGACTAAGCCGCCCGCGGCGGATGACTTGCCATCGCTGCTAAAGCTCGCCGAGAAACTGGATGAAGCCGGGCCGCAGCTCGGCAACAAAGTGGCTTTGTTTCGGCAGGGTCCGGCGGCTTTCGATGCCCTTGAAGCGGCCTTCGACCGGGCGCGTCACCATATACACCTAATCTACTACATCTGGGAGCCGGATCGCACAGGCGTACGTTTGCGAGACGCCTTAACGCGGGCCTCCCATCGCGGCGTCGAGGTGCGACTGCTGCTGGATGATGTGGGTTCGCGCAAGGCCCGGCGGAGATTCTTCAAGGTGTTGGTGGAGGCCGGTGGTCGGGTCGAACGCTTTCTTCCTGTCAATCTCCTGGGCCGTCAACTGGCGTTGAATAACCGCAACCACCGCAAGATCGTGGTGGTGGACGGCGAGACCGGCTTTACCGGCGGCATGAATGTCGGTGACGCCTATGCCGGACTGGGTGAACCCTGGCGGGATTTGCATGCGCGTATCTGCGGTCCGGTGGTGCATTCGTTGCAGGAGCTCTTCTGTCAGGACTGGTATCACGCCACCGGCGATGATCTGGTGAGCACGGCTTACTTTCCTCAAATTGCAGGCAGCGAAAATGTTTGGGCGCAACTGCTTGCCAGCGGTCCGGCGGACGAACGCTGGCGTGCCATTCACACCCTGCTGTTCGCCGCCATCAATCTGGCGCAGCAGCGAGTGTGGATCGAAACACCTTATTTTGTCCCCGATCCGTCCATTGTCATGGCTCTGCAGACGGCTGCGTTGAGAGGCGTGGATGTCCGGCTGCTGCTGCCGGGGCGTTCCAACCACCCGCTGGTGCTGCACGCCGGACGTTCTTTCCTGGATGAAATGCTGGCCGCCGGGGTACGGGTGTTTGAGGTTCAGGACGGCATGCCTCACGCCAAGACCGTCACTATCGACAGCGTTTTTTCGACTCTGGGCTCCGCCAACATGGACCAGCGCAGTTTCCGCCTCAACTTCGAGGCCAACCTGTTTTTCTTTGGTGCGGAAGTCGCTCGTGAACTGGAGCGGGATTTTCTCACCTTCTGCGCCGAAGCACGGCAGGTTACATCTGTGAACCGGCAGAGCATTTCCCGATACGGACGGCTCGCCGAAGGTGTCGGCAGGGTGTTGGCGCCGCTGTTGTAGCTCACCGATCCATCAGTAATAAAAGGTTCGAGAAAAATGATCAATACAGTTTAAATATTCGACTTTTAGAGGGCGGAATTCTCTGTTAATCTGAACTTTGAACTTGAAACGAAAATGACGGTGAAAAAAGGAGAACGACATGCAAAGATTTAAAAACATTCTTCTGGTACTGAATCCTGAAACAGAGGGGACGGCAGCCGTGGACAAGGCCGCCTATCTGGCACGGCGGAACGGGGCACGGTTGACACTTTTCTCGGTATTGAAGGAACCTCCGGGTCTACAAGGTTATAGTGAATCCGTTGCACAACGTCAGCTGGCATCGGCTACTGCCGACCGCAGGGAATGGCTGCGAGGACTCATAGTACCCTTCCAGGATGACAGTATCGATGTGGTGATCGATATGGTGGTGGGTATTCCCTTCCTGGAAATCATCCGCCAGGTACTGCGCGAACAACACGACTTGGTGATCACAACGGCGGAAGAGAAAAAAGGCATTCGCGCACGTCTGTTCGGAGCCACCTCCATGCACCTGATGCGAAAATGCCCCTGTCCCGTGTGGGTAGTCAAGCGGGCGCAGACGCGGCCTTATGCCCGCATCCTGGCGGCGGTCGCCCCCTCTGCCCATGACCCGAAACGGGATTCGCTCAATCCGATGATCCTGCAACTGGCCGCCAGCATGGCGCGCAGGGACACGGCAGAGCTGCACATCGTCCATGTTTGGCATCTGTTTGGTGCCGATCATGCGCGCAGCCACGGCCTGAGCGAGAAGGAACTCAAGGAGGTAAAGGCGCAAGAGGGGACGCAGCATAAACAGCGCTTGGATTCCCTGTTGGGCCGGGTCGATGTCGCCGATCTAAAGCCACACCTGCACCTGATCGAGGGTAATCCCGATGAACGTATTCCGAAACTGGTGGAAGTGCAGGGTATCGACCTGCTGGTCATGGGTACGCTCAGCCGCACGGGAATCGCCGGTTTTTTGATCGGCAACACAGCGGAAGAGGTGCTCAATCAGGTGGATTGCTCGGTGTTGACGCTCAAACCTGAAGGTTTCGTTACGCCAGTGACCCTCGAATAACCGGATGGCCGATGTTTATCCGAGGGAGATTGCGCTCCACGAGAAGTTGCAGCAGTTGTCGATCGAGGCGGGGCAATGCCCGTTGACCCTGGGCGATGGCTTGCGCCGGATGGCGGCAGGGGTCAGTGGTTACGGGATTCCTCTGCTGCTGTTGTCGTTGCCTGGTACTCTGCCGATGCCGACAAGCTTCGGGTTGAAGTCTCTGGTGGGAACAGTCATCACCCTGCTTGGTCTACAAATGTTTGTCGGGAAGCGCACTGTGTGGCTGCCGCGCCGGTTCACCCGTATCCGCTTGCGCCCCGATTGGAGCCTGCGGGCTGCCCGCCTCGGAGAACGCTTTCTTCCCAGGCTCGAACGTTTCGTCAAGCCCCGTATGAACTGGATGAGGTATCGCCCCGGCATCTCCCTGCTGGGGTTGGTCGTCATGTTCCTGGGTCTTGTATTGGTTTTGTCGGTCATCCCCGGAACCAAAATGGTTGCTGCCTTTATCCTGCTCGTATTGAGTATCGGCCTGATCGAAAGCGACGGCCTGCTGACACTGCTGGCGGCCCTGGCGACCGTGGTGATGGCGGCACTTTTCGCAGAAACCATCTATCTATTGGTCATCTGGCTGACTACATGATGTGGGCGCACGGAAAACCCGTATTCATTGCCGCGCCTCGAAAACGAACGAAAATCCGATGCAATCTGCAACACTCATTTCGTTCCATGCCCTAGGAGGCTGTCCGAGAATAGACTGATCTACTGCGGCCAAGCCTGATTGGCCAGATTTCCCGATCATTTTTGTTAAATAGGCCCACTATTCGCCGCAAATGATCGAAAAATCTGACTCAATCAGTCTTGCCCTCGCTACGATCGCTATTCTCGGATAGCCTCCTAGAACTCCATGTTCGCCAGTTCCACCGTGACTTGGAGCTGAAACAAAAATGACGGTAAAAAAAGGAGAACGACATGCAAAGATTCAAAAATATTCTTCTGGTTTTGAATCCTGAAATTGAGTGGCCAGCAACACTGCATAAGGCCATCTCTCTGGTCAGGCGGAATGAAGCACGGTTGACACTTTTCTCGGTATTGAACGAGCCTCCAGGTATACAAAGTAATAGTCAATCCGCTGCACAACATCTGCTGGCATCGGCTGCCGCCGAGCGCAGGGAATGGCTGCGAGGTCTAATGAAACCCTTGCACGAAGAAGATCTTGACGTGGTGATCCGTGTCGTGGTGGGTATACCCTTCCTGGAAATCATCCGCCAGGTACTGCGCGAACAACACGACTTGGTGATCACAACGGCGGAGGAGAAGAAGAAAGGCATTCGCGCGCGTCTGTTCGGAACCACGTCCATGCACCTGATGCGAAAATGCCCCTGTCCGGTGTGTGTGGTCAAGCCGGCCCAGACGCGGCCTTATGCTCGCATCCTGGCGGCGGTCGCCCCTGCCGCCCATGACCCGAAACGGGATTCGCTCAACTCATTGATCCTACATCTGGCCGGCAGCATGGCGCGCAGGGAAGCGGCAGAGCTGCACATCGTCCGTGTGTGGCGTCTGTTCAGTGAACGTTATGTGCTTAGCCACAGCATGACCGAGGAGGAGCTAAAGAAACTAAAGACGCCAGAGGAGATGCAGCATAAGCAGCGCTTGGATTCCCTGTTGGGCCGGGTCGATGTCGCCGATCTGAAGCCCCACCTGCACCTGATCGAGGGTAATCCCGACGAACGTATACCGGAACTGGTGGAAGCGCAGGGTATCGACCTGCTGGTTATGGGTACGCTCAGCCGCACCGGAATCGCCGGTTTTCTGATCGGCAATACAGCGGAAGAGGTGCTCAATCAGGTGGATTGCTCGGTGCTGACGCTCAAGCCTGAAGGTTTCGTTACGCCGGTAACCCTCGAATAACCGGATGACCGGTTTTTATCCACGGGGGATTACGCTCCACGAGAAATTGCAGCGGCTGGCGATCGAGGCGGGAGAGCGCCCACTGACGATGGACGATAGCTTGCACCGGCTGGCGGCCGGGGGCAATGGATACGGAATTCCACTGCTGCTGTTATCGTTGCCCGGCGCTCTGCCGATGCCAACAAGCTTCGGGTTGAAGGCTCTGGTGGGAGCAGTCATCACCCTGCTTGTTTCGTTCCATGCGCTACGGCTCCTTGTTTGCCAGATCCACCGTGACCCGAGCAAGACCCGCCGTGACCCGGGCCAGGCGCGGGCAGTCGATCTTGGCCGGTGTATCGGCGCCGGTGTGGTAATGGGGATAGCGGAACGGCGCGGTGTCGGTCACCATCAGCGCGGGGTAGCCCTCCTGCCAGAAGGGCCAGTGGTCCGACCAGTAGATTCCCCCCATCCATCCGGGTGCGGCGATGCCTTCCGAGGGAAAAGCGGTGTGGCGGCGGAACGAGCCGAGGCTTTGCTGCACCAGAGCGCGCGAGGAGAGGTTGCCGACGAAGGCGATGAAGTCGCCGGTATCCGGATAAGAGAGCAAAATCATCGGCAAAGGGTAATGCTGGCTGCCCTCGGCATCGACATAATAGCCGATGGTCTCCAGCGAGAGCATGGCAACGATATTGTCGCCCCGCTCGCGTGCCCGGCGCGCATAGACACGGCTGCCCATCTCCTGTGAATAGAAGAAAGGCGGCTCTTCGTTGACAAAGGCCACGAAGCGCACCGTGCGCGCGGGACGCTCTCCTTTCAGCAGGCGGGCGATCTCCAGCAGCGCAGCCACGCCGCTGGCGTTGTCATTGGCGCCCGGGGAGTCTTGCACGGAATCGTAATGGGCGCCGATGAGAACGACCTCATCCGGCCACCGGGTTCCGGTGATCTCGGTCTCCAGGTTGCGCACGGTTTTCCCCTCGGCGGTATATGCCTGCGCGGTCACCGGATAGCCTTGTTTCCGCAGCGTCTCCTCGATATAGCCGGCCGCTTTTTCCAGGGCATCGTGGCGCCAGACGTTCCTTTCGCCGATAGCATCTGCCAGTACCGTCACATGCCGCTCGAGGCGGTCCCGCAGCAACCGTTCATCGGCGCTGAGGGGAGGCAGGACGCCGGAATGGGAATCGCCGGGCATGTCGGTCATATAGCAGGCACCGCCGCCCAGCAGGAGAACGAGGGTCAGGGTCATCCCCAGCCTGGTGGAGAAGGTGCGTTTCACCGGGCTCTCCCGACAGGCATCAGGTAAAGCGGGGCTTCGCTTTCGGGCAGATCGATGATCTGTTTTGCGTCCCTGTCGGAAAAATTGTGCGCAGTCATTCCCCGCGAAAATCCCCGCCGGCAAAAGCCGGCAATACGACCAGAGTGCAAAACACGATCAGAGCGATGCCGATGGCCAACAGGAGCCCCATACTGGCCAGACCGAGATGAGGCGCAAAGGCCAGGCTGACGAAACCGCACAGGGTGGTCAGGCCGCTGAAAAAGACTCCGCGGGCGGTGCTGGTGCGCAGCAGGCTGGTATCTCCGGGGCGCATATGGCGCAGCCGGTGAATGATATGAATGCCGCTGTCCACGCCCATTCCGAACAACAGCGGGACGGCAATGATATTGGCGAAATTGAAAGGGGTGTCGAGCACTACCGTTGCCGCGCCGGTCAAGGTTGCGGCCAGCAGCAGAGGGATCAGCACCAGGACCGTATCGCGGAGATTCCTCTGCACCAGCAAGAGAATCAGCGTAATGGCGGCGAACGCGCCGATCAGCGCCTGCTGGAATGCCTTCACCACTTCCCTACCGGTGGCCAGATAGATCGCAGGGAGATCGGTGGCGTGGGGTGCGACCTGCTGCACCTCGGTGACGAATTCCCGCAGGTTTTCGAAATCGTTCAGGTCCTTGGCCGGAAACGTCATGATCCGGTAGATGCCATTCTCGCTCAACCAGCGGCGCAGCAACTCGGGAGGAATCTCGTCGAGGGTGACCGGACCCGCCTGCAAGCCGCTCAGCAACAGATTCATGGTGTCGGGGAGAACGTCGAGCAGACTGGCCTGCAGCCTGTCCGTCAATGCCTGTTGCTCGGCCGGAGGCAGGGACTCGAGTCGGGTCAGCAGTCGGCCGATATCCTCCTCGAGCCCGGCGAGCACGGTTGTCAACGGCCCGTCGGGGCGGCTTTGCAAACGGGTTCGGATGGCCTGATCGAATTCTTCGAGGGCATGGATATGCCGAGCCGCAGGGTTTGCCCGGGGTGGCGGAAAGCGGGTCGTATGCAGTCCTAGTATCAGCGCCAACTCTTCGATCACCGCAAGCTTTTCGTCCTGCTTGTCCGGAATGAAATCGAAGATGGTAACGGCGGCTCCCACGGAATCGAGCTGTTCCAGCCGTGCGGCGGTTTGCAGGGCTTCGGCCTTGTTCGGGGCCAGGATCGTCAAGGTCATCGGAGAGGTCTCCTCGGTCGTCAGCAACTCCTTGAACGTGGAAACCGATTCCAGAGAGGGGTCCCGCAAATTGATCGGATTGAAATCGAAGCGGACCTGGGTGAGAAGCATCGCCGCGCCGATTGCCAGCAGATAGCTGAACCGGCGGATCAGCGTCCTGTGGGCCATTGGAAAACGGTAAAACCGACCGGGAAAGGCGATGCCGATACTTTTTTCGGTCAGCCCCAGGGGCAGGACTTTCAGCATGGCCGGCAGCACCGTCAAGGTAACCAGCAGGCCGATAATCATTCCACTGCCGGCAATGATGCCGAGTTCCGACACGCCGGCATAGGCGGTGGGTACGAAGGCGTAGAAACCAGCAGCAGTGGTGACGGCGCACAAGGCGATGGACGGACCGACGCTGGCTAGGGTTTGATTCAAGGCCGATGCGCGCGCCATCTTCTGGCGCAGCAGTTCCCGGTAGCGCAGGCAGAAATGGATGGCGTAATCGACGGCCAGGCCGATGTAAAGGACCGCGAAGGCGATGGAAATCAGGTTAACCCGGCCCACGGAAAGCGCCGCGAAAGCTGCCGTGAAAATCAGCCCGATGACCATGCAGACGAAAGTGGCAAACGTCATGGCGGGCGAGCGCAGGCCCAGCATCAAGACCGTACAGACCAGTATCAGCGAGGCCAGGGAAGCGATCGCTGCGCTGCGGCTGACGCTTTCCAGTTCGTCGTGTTCCAGGGTGATTTCCCCCGTCAGGCGGACCCGGGCGCCGGGGAAACGCAGTTGAGCGTCGTCAGCAATGGCGCGAACCGCCCGCAGGGATTCTTCGGCCGGCATCAAGGCCGTGTAGTCGAGAATCGGCTTGACCAGGATGAACCGACGGTTGGTCAGGAGATCCTGCTCTTTTCCGAACATCAACCGTTGCCACGAAACCGGATAATTCCCGCCGTACAGCGTGGGCTGGAGTGCGTTGCGGATCTCGGCGAGCAGGGGGGCGAGATCCACCGGCAGTTCGATATCCGTCGTAGTGATCGCAGACCCGACAATCGACAGCAGACCGTTGAGGCTGTTGTCCCGCGAGAGTTTGCCGATAAAAGGCTGCGCCTGCGCCAGGTTGACGGCGAGCTTTTCCAGATCTTCGAGATTCAGATACAGCAGCCCATGGCGTTCGAAATAAGGGCCTTCCCCGGGGATGTAATAGGAGACGACATGGCCTGCGTCGCTTTCGAGGCGGTCGCCAAGGTAGGACAGGAGCCGTCGGGTCTGTTCCGGCGTTTCGCCGCCGACCACAACCAGAATGGCCTGGTCGTCCTGGGGAAAGGTTTCGATCAGACGTTTGCGGTCCTGTTGAAAAGGCAGATCCGGCGCAAGCATCTGGGTGGTGTCCGTGTTGATCCCCAGGTTTTCGATCGTATAGATCAGACTGGACCCGCAACCCGCAACGAAAACGAGTATCAGCAGCTTCGGGTATGCCAGCAGCCTGCGTTCCAACCAGGCCAAGGGCCTGGCCAAGCCTTGTCCGAACAGCTTCATCGGCTGGGCACGACCGCGAGCAAGCCCTTCAAAAACGTTTTCGTGATCTGTTGCATAGCCCCTCTCAATGAAAATGCACTGTAACCGTACCGCTCGGCGAAGAAATGCCTATGCATCCCTGCATCGCGGAGACTGTCGCCTTGTGCGACACCTTCTCGCAGCAGAGAGAAAAGCGCCAATCGCCCGCTCGTAGTCCGGCTGGCTCATTAGAAAACCGCTGTTGTGGTCGCTCCTCATCCTGACAAAGAATTTTGGCTCATTGGCCGCCCGAAATATCTTCTCTCCGAGACGGAACGGAATGATCTCATCGTCGGGGCTGTGCAACACCAGTACGGGACACGCCACGCGTCTAACGTGGGCCGCGATATCGAAATCATAACGCAGAAAGAGCAATCGGGAGAGAACAGGGAAAACCGCATCGGCCATATCTCTCGCCGAACTGAATGTGGACTCGAGAATCAGCCCTCCCGGCCGAACCTTGGCGGCCAGCTCCGCCGCCACCGCGCCGCCGAGCGAGCGGCCGAACAGGATGATCTCTTTCCGATCGAGCCCGCGCTCATCGGTCAGGTAGAGCCAGGCTGCCTTTCCATCTTCATAAATCCCATCCTCATCCGGTTTGCCCTGGCTCTTGCCGTAACCGCGGTAGTCGAAAATAAAGACATTCAGGCCAAGCCGGTGAAAAATCGCAATGGAGGTGCCGCGATGTGAGATATTGCCCGCATTCCCGTGAAAAAAGAATAGAGTCTGCTTCGATCCATAACGGGGAATGTACCAGCCGTGCAGGCGCACGCCATCTTCGGTATCGAGGAAGAGATCCTCATAGGCAAGACCCCAGTCGGTCGGTGTCTGGTCGAGCGTTGCGTCAGGGAAAAAGATCATCGACGGCTGCTGCAGATACATACAACCATTCAACAGGGCCAGCCCGAGCAGCAGGAGCAGGATGTTTTTTATCATTCGGTTTTTCATGCCGCCCGGCGCTCGGCCAAAGCAAGGTTCATAGAGTGCCTGTTGGCCATCCTCGATTCCAAGTCGTCGTTGCCCACGGCGCCCGCGCTACTGCGAAGGTTCCGGCCCCGCTTGCACCGTCGTTCCAAACTTGCGTGCCTGGAACATGAGGCTTTCCACGCGAATGGAACGCGCCGGGGAGATGGGAAGACCGGCGGCGCGCAGCGCCCGGGCGGTCCAGACATTGCAGGTGTTGAACAGATGATAGCTCTCCCTGGACAGGTAGAAGCGGCTGTTTCCGTACAGGCCGGGACCAAGCGACTTGGCATTGCCGGCCTCATCCCTGGCGAAACTTGCCGCAATCGTGCGTGACAGATGTTCGAATCCGGCAGAGGACAACTCGATGCCGATGACCTCGCTGTAGGGAAAATAGGTCGCCACGGGGCCGTCGAAGCCGACGATGTGCAGGACGCTGTCGGTCGGCAGCAGGCCCGCTTTGAGGGTGATGCCTATGTGGGGATCCGGCGCCTGATAGTAATCCCGATCGCCCCAACCCACCTCCAGATATTGTGCACCGGGAAAATCCCCGAGCGGTGGCCAGACGCTGTCAGGGAGCTCGGCGCGCGGCAGCACGATGCCGGCGAGGCAGAGGATGCAGATTCGAAGCCAGTTCATTCCAGCAGTGTCATAACGTTACTGCTTTGCTTATTGCAGGCGCTTGCCGATACCACGAGCCATGTTGGTCTCTCCGGCACCGTTGGGGTGATTGCATCAGAACACAATGATATCTCCTGCATGCAATAGCGGAACCAAGACGCCGGTCAGGCTGAAATAGCCATTCGAAAAAAACGATCGATAATCCATGAAAAAACGAATTGTTTAACTCATTTTAGGCAAGTAGAATTCTTAAAGTAAATATGTAGGTAGTGCTCAACAGGAAATGCTGGGCATGCCTGCATGCAGCACATAAAATATTGATTGAAGGGTTTAAATTCTGCCATGTAACTACGGTAGCATTACTTGTTTGGCACTGGTCTGTTGATCGGGTCGACACCGCAGCAGACAGCCGACGCCGCCCAGGGACATCAGCGCGTCGGCCTGTTCCACCACTTCCACCGGGCGTTCCAGCTGGCCGGCCAGGCGCAGCAGCGCTTCCCTGATATCCATCGGCCGCACGGAGGGTTTGCCACACCGCGGGCAAAGGGACGTTTCGGGCGGCTCGGCGCCGATGGCTCGACAGTCCGTGCAGCTCCAGCCGGGATCGGGCTGATAGCCACCGGCCATGACCAGTGTGTCCACCTCACCCCAAAGCAGCGCATTTAGTGTGTCCGCCGAACCCGCGACCGCCAGGTTCTGGCCGCGGAGTCCTTCGATCAGACGCTCGGCAACCGACCGGGATTCCTGCTCCTCGTGTTCGATAAAGCTGGACAGGGTCGCCATCACCACGTCGTCTGGCTGATCGTGTTCGTCCGCCGGGATCATATTCACCAGCTTGTCCGCCAGATCTTCGGGCAGGGCGTGGCGGACATGCCGGATGGTGTCGGGGTCGCCTGCCAGAACCAGGTGGGTGTGGCCGTCGGCGCGCATCAGCTGTTCCAGGACTGCGATCTTTTCGCGCACAAACCGATCCCCGCGGTGCGCCTGGTGAACCTGATAGTGGGTGCGGGCCCATTCCGACCCCACACGCATACGCAGCTCCGGCTGGTTAATCCAGGCCCGGGTTGTCGTCGCGCCCAGGTTCACCTCCAGGATGCTGGCCCGCTCCGGCATGGCGAGCAGGACGACATAGCGGTGGTAGTTGTCCTTGAGTTCCACCAGGTGGTAGATGTTGGGCGTGGGATAGATCGCAATCCAGTTGGGCAGGGGGACGGCAAACTGCATCGGCAGCATGAAGGCGCCGCCGAAAATGCCGCGCACGAATATGGCTGCCCCCTTTGCATCGGGGAGTAGGTCGGTGGTCAGCCAGGCCTCGATCTTGCCCAAGGCCTCCTCGAGATCGGCGAGGTCGTCGCCCTTGAGAAGGCGCCGCAGGATACGGGCGCGGCCATTCAGCGTTTCGCGCCAACTGGCCGGTCCGTCTGCCAGGTTGAGATAACAGCTGATAAAAGGAGCGTCCGACTCTTCCACGCTGGCCAGCAGGGTGATGTGCTGTTTTAGTTCGTCGAGGGTGGTCAGATTTGTCATATCGGTATCCTCTTGCGTTGGATGAGACCTCATTTTTCACCGTTCATGAAGCTGAAATTCTTGCGGGTGGTGAGTGCGTAACCGGACAGGCCGAGGAAGGTCGCGCCGGTGGCGAGCGTGGATGTTTGCGTCCGACTCGCAGCAATAGTGACTGGCGTGTTCATGGTTTGTTTTCTGTTTGGTTTGCTGATTAGTCGGACTGTGACTATAGCGCGCCCGATATCGGCGGGCGGCCCTGTCTAAGCAAGGTTTGCTGACGGCCGATCCTGCGCGCCACGGTACGCCCGGCGCGATCGGTCGCACGGTCGATGGCGACGTACAGGTCGGCCTCGATATCTTCGATCACTACATCGGGCAAACCGGCCAGCACCACCTGCAAGTGGCAGCGTTTATCCTCACCACCGCGCGGGCCGTTAATGTCTGATAGCCGCATCACAACCCGCTGAATGTGTTCGTCACAGCTGGTCAGGGCGAAACCCAGCCGCCGTTCGGCATGGTTGCGCAGGGCGTCGGTCAGGGAAAAATTGCGTGCTTGGATATCAATCTGCATAGGGTTCTCCTTTAGGATTCTGTTTCTACTTAACGTGTAGTATGCTAGATGAGTTTGACAGCCAAAAAAAGTCGATTATTATTGTTGTTCGCTTCGAGAATTACGAAGCAACGGTAACCTGATGGTCAACTACAAGCATCTGCACTACTTCTGGGCGGTGGCCAGGGAGGGCGGCGTCGCCCGCGCCAGTGAACGGCTGCACCTGACACCGCAGACGATCAGCGGGCAGCTGAGCCTGCTGGAGGAGCATCTTGGGGTGGAGCTGTTCACCCGGGTCGGACGCAATCTGGAACTTACCGAGACCGGGCGGCTGGTGTTGAGTTATGCCGACGAAATCTTTTCGCTGGGCGGTGAGCTGGAAGAAGCGATTCATCAACTCCCGGATGGCCGTCCCAGCCTGTTCCGAGTTGGCGTGGTCGATGTGCTGCCCAAGTCCATCGCTCATCGTATTCTCAAACCCGCGCTGCAGATGCCTGAGCCGGTGCGAATGATCTGCCGCGAGGCGAGTCTCGATACGCTGTTGGCGGAACTGGCCGTGCACCGCCTTGATCTGGTGCTGGCCGACCGTCCTATCCCTCCCACGGTCAGTACCCGGGGCTTCAGTCACAAGCTTGGCGAGTGCGCGGTCAGCTTCTTTGCCACGGAGAAACTGGAAACGAAGCTGACAGGCGATTTCCCCCGCTGCCTGGATGGCGTACCGTTGCTGTTGCCCGGCAACGGTACCCAGCTGCGCTCCAGCATTGACCGGTGGCTGGATAAACAGCACATCCATCCACGCGTGATTGCCGAGTTTGATGACAGTGCACTGATGAAGGCCTTTGGTCAGGAAGAAGCGGGTGTCTTTATCGCACCAGCCGCTATCGAGGCAGAGGTGGAGTGGCAGTATCGGGTGAGCGCGATTGGCCGGGTCGATGCGGTGAAAGAGCATTTCTACGCCATTTCCGTCGAACGCCGGGTCACGCACCCTGTCGTCTCTATGGTGGTGGAGGCCGCCCGCGAATCGCTGTTTGCCGATGAATAGTGATAGGATGAATGATTATGAATAAAGTAGTGAACCCTTACCCCGAAGTGAAAGCAGGCGTCTATCACGTGCCCCGGGAATTTTAAATCGGAGATGCAAATGATGAACGAGCCAATGAAACGCATTGGATGGGGTACTTTGTTGCTGATGCTGACCCTGTTTCAGGCAAACCCGGCGCTGGCCCGGCGTGATGAGCTCATACAGCACGATGTCGAGGCGCGGATCGCGGAGTCTACGATGCTGCGAGGCGCCCGGATCGAGGTACACGTGGAACGATGGCTGGTGGTTCTTACCGGCGAGGTTCGGCTCTATGAGCAGAAACTGATCGCTGATCGCATCGCCTGGACGACCCCGGGTGTGTTCGAGGTGGACAATGAAATACGGGTCGTGCCGAAGGCGCCGGTGGCCGATGCGGCTATCGAGTGGAAGATCAGGGAGATCGTGAACACCGACGAACGCTTCCGCGCGGCGGGGGTGATGGTCAGGGTCGACAATGGTGAAGTCCTGCTCTCGGGCAGCTTTGTCGACTTCCGCGATCCGTCGAGGCTGAAACACAAGGTGGCAGCGATTGAAGGGGTAATCGCCATCAAGATCAGTGCAGCGTTCCTTATTGCTCCCGGTCAAGCGGAACCGGGGGCAGCGTGAGGATGCATCGACAGAGAGCGTAACTGAGTCATGCCCCCCGTATTTAGCGACGTCTTTACGGAAATGGCTGTGCTGCTGTTGCTGGCCGCAGTCATCGGCGCGATCGGTGTGCGGCTGCGACAGCCGCTGATCGTCGCCTTCATCGCGGTAGGCATCCTGATAGGGCCGTCCGTCCTCGGCTGGGTGTCGGCAAACGACCAGGTCGATCTGCTGGCCAAACTGGGTATTGCGCTGCTGTTGTTCGTTGTGGGGCTGAAGCTGGATCTGCACATCATCCGCACCATGGGGCCGGTGGCGTTGGCCACCGGTCTGGGGCAGGTCTTTTTTACCTCTGTGGTCGGCTACTTTATCGCCATCGCCCTGGGGATGATCCCGGTGACCGCCCTCTACGTGGCGGTGGCGCTGACCTTCTCCAGCACCATCATCATCGTCAAGCTGTTGTCCGACAAGCGCGAGGTAGATGCGCTGCACGGGCGCATCGCCATCGGCTTCCTTATCGTTCAGGATATCGTGGTGGTGCTGGTGATGATTGGTCTGACCGCGCTGGGCGAGGCCGGCGACGCCGCCAGTCTGGGCCGGGAGGCGATCGAGGTAGTGGTCAAGGGTGGCCTGTTCATCGTCGCCATCGGCTTGTTGATGCGCTATGTGTTGACGCCGCTGCTGCACCAACTGGCTCGTTCGCCGGAGCTGCTGGTGCTGTTCGCCATTGCCTGGGCGGTGGCCCTGGGCGCGGGGGGCGCACATCTGGGTTTCAGCAAGGAGGTGGGCGCCTTTCTCGCCGGTGTTTCGCTGGCTTCCACGCCCTACCGCGAGGCCATCGGCGCGCGTCTGGTGAGTCTGCGGGATTTTCTGCTGCTGTTCTTTTTTATCGATCTGGGCGCCGGGATGGATCTGGCAACGCTCGGCGTACAGGTGGCGCCGGCCATTCTGCTGTCGCTGTTCGTGCTCATCGGCAATCCGTTGATCGTCATGATCATCCTGGGTGCCATGGGTTACCGCAAGCGCACCGGGTTTTTGGCCGGTCTGACGGTGGCCCAGATCAGCGAATTCTCCCTGATCCTGGGGGCGTTGGGCCTGAGCCTGGGTCATATCGAAGCCGACACCATGGGCCTCATCACCCTGGTGGGGTTGATCACCATCAGCGCCTCCACCTACATGATCCTGTACTCCCATCCCCTCTACGAACGGATCTCCCCCTGGCTGGGTGTGTTCGAACGACAGCGGGCGCATCGGGAAGATGCCCGGGATTGGAATACGGAGGAGAACGGATACGACGTCATCCTGTTCGGTCTGGGGCGGTTCGGCTCCGGGATTGCACGGGAACTGCGGCAACGAGGCTATCGGGTGCTCGGCGTGGATTTCGATCCCGAACTGGTGCGCCGGCATGAGGGAGACGATTATGCGGTGCGCTACGGCGATGCCGAGGACCCGGAGTTTCTCGCCACCCTGCCGCTGGGGCGGGTGCGTTGGGTCTTGAGCAGCGTGCGCGAGATGTCTGTCAATCTGGCCCTGCTGCATGGCTTGCGCGATCATGGTTACAAAGGGCGCGTGGCGGTAACGGCCCACACGACCTTCGATGCCGGGCAGTTGGAGCAGGCCGGCGCTGACCGGGTGCTGATCCCTTATGCCGATGCGGCCGCCGAGGCCGTTGGCAACCTGTTTGGTGCGAGCGGCAAGCAGCCAATCGGGGCGGGCGACAGGAAAAACGCTGAGGGTATGATATGACGATGCAAATCCAATTCCTTGGTGCGGAGAGTTTACACCCCGCAAGTCGGTGATAATCCATTGGCGGAGCGGGTGGTTGCGTGCCATGCTGTTTGCCCTGATGTGGTGGGTACTCACTGATGGCGCCATGGATTCATGGCTGGTTGGCGCGCCGGTGGTACTGTTCGCGACCTTGGTCAGCGTGATGCTGCTGCCCCCCTTTTCCTGGTCCTTGACCGGGATCGTACGCTTTGTTCCGTTTTTTCTCTGGCGCTCCCTGCACGGAGGAGTGGATGTCGCCAGGCGAGCACTGCATCCCCGGCTACCGATCTCGCCAGGGATGGTTAACTACCGATGGCGGTTGCCGCCAGGCCTGCCCCGGGTGGTCATGGCGAATACGGTCAGCCTGTTGCCGGGTACCTTGAGTGCTGAGCTGCACAAGGAATACCTGCGTGTTCACGTGCTCAACAGACGGGAGGATTTCTTGTCAGAACTCGAGAAGGTGGAGCAAAGGGTGGCCGCGATGTTTGCCTTATCTTTGCCTCCATCCGGAGGAGGCAAATAAAATGAAGAGATTCAAAGATATTTTTTGCGTGGTGGCACCGGGGACGGGATGCAAGCCTGTGCTGGAACGCGCGGTCACGCTGGCTGAAAACAACCAGGCGAGCCTGACGGTTATCGATGTGATTGAGCGCATACCTTCCGGTATAAAAATGCCGAAAGGCGGTCCGATCTTCGCCGACCTGCAGGCAGCAACGGTCAGAGCGCATGAGCAGGAGATGGACTCCCTGATCGAGCCTTACCGCCAGCGGATCGACATGCAAGCCAAGGTGCTGATCGGCATGCCGTTTCTGGAAATTGTTCGAGAGGTACTGCGCAACGGGCGCGACCTGGTGATCAAAACTGCCGAAACCTGCGATTGGCAGGGGCGGTTGTTCGGCAGCGACGATATGCACCTGTTGCGCAAGTGTCCGTGCCCGGTATGGCTCATCAAGGCCGAAGCGCCGAAGTCCTTTCAGTGCATCCTGGCGGCGGTGGATGTAGACGATGGGTACCCGCCGGCGGAGCTGACATCAAGGCAAGCGTTGAACCGGCAAATCCTGGAAATGGCCGGTTCCCTGGCGCTCTCCGAGTTTGCCCAGCTGCACGTCGCCCATGTCTGGGAGGCGGTCGGCGAAAGTGTCATGCGCGGCGCCATCATGCATATGCCGGAGGAAGATATCACTGCCTACGTCGAACAAGTGAGACAGCACCGCCAGGGCAGTCTGGATGCGCTCATGCGCGAGGCTGGCAGCACCTTGGGGCATGATGCCATGGATTATCTCAAACCCCGGGTGCATCTGGTACAGGGCTGGGCGCGCCAGGAAATTCCTGCGCTGGCCAAACGCATCGACGCCGATCTTGTCGTCATGGGCACTGTGGTCCGTACCGGGTTGGCCGGATTCATCATGGGCAATACCGCGGAGACGATTCTCAACCAGATCGGCTGTTCGGTGCTCGCGATCAAGCCCCCCGGTTTCGCAACGCCGGTCATGCTGGAGGATTGAACACAAATGCAGACCCTTTTCCTCGTAATGGCGCTGTTTCTGCTGCTCAATCTCGGTGCCGGGATGTGGCGGGTACTTCGCGGTCCGACCGCCGCCGACCGCATGTTGGCCGCGCAGTTGTTCGGTACCACGGCGGTGGCCACGCTGCTGCTGCTTGCCCAGGCCTATGGCAAAGCGGCGCTGCGTGACGTGGCGCTGGTGTTTGCCCTGTTGGCGGCGGTGACGGCGGTGGCCTTTGTGCGGCGGGCCTGGCCGCACCAGGAGGCAGACCGTGACGCCGGGTGATTATCTCGCCGTGGCACTGCTGATCGTCGGCGGCGTCTTCTTTCTAGCTGGGACCGCGGGCCTGCTGCGCTTTCCGGATGTCTATACCCGTCTGCATGCGCTGACCAAGGCCGACAACGTCGGTCTGGGACTGGTGGTGGCCGGGCTCGCCCTGCAGGCGGAGTCCTGGGCTGTGGCGGGCAAGCTGTTGCTGATCTGGTTGTTGGTGCTGCTCGCTGGCGCCAGTGTCGCCCATCTGGTGGCCCAAGCGGCGCGGCAAAGAGGCATCAAGCTGTGGAAGCGGTGACACTGTTGCAGTGGGCATTCGATGCCGTGCTGGGATTCGCCTTGTTGTGGCTGGCCTGGCGGGCGCTGGCGAGCCCGGACCTGTTCCTGGCCATTGTGCTGTTCATCGCCTTCGGGCTATTGATGGCATTGGCCTGGGTGCGGCTCGATGCGCCGGATGTCGCCCTGGCCGAGGCGGCCATCGGCGCGGGTCTGACTGGCGCTTTGCTGCTGGCCGCACTGGCAAGGCTTGAATCAAACAATGAAACAAAGGCAGCCCATGAAAAAGACCATGAACCCGAAGTCCATGACTGAGAGCGGTAAAATACGGACACCGTTTCGGTTGTTGCTCATGGTGCTCCTGTCAGCTCTGGCGGCGGGGCTCGGTTATGCAGTGTCGACTCTTTCATCGCAGTCCCCCGGGTCGGGCGAATGGGTGGCGGCAAACCTCGAAACCAGCGGTGTGAGCAACCCGGTAACCGCGGTACTGCTTAACTTCCGTAGTTACGACACCTTGCTGGAGATGGGGGTGCTGTTGGTGGCGCTGCTTGGGGTCTGGTCACTCGGCGGTATCCCGGAACAGCGCGAGTCATCCCCGGGGCCGGTGCTGGATACGCTGTCGCGCCTGCTGGTTCCGGTACTCATCCTGGTTGCCGGCTATCTGCTGTGGGTTGGCGCCCACGCGCCGGGCGGAGCCTTTCAGGCCGGTTCGGTGCTGGGAGCGGCGGGGGTGTTGCTGTTGCTGGCCGGTTGGCGTCTTGACGCAAGGTTTGCGGGGCTGCCATTGCGCATTACCCTGACGACGGGCCTAGGGGTGTTTGTGGTGGTGGGTGCCGTGTTGATGCTGGTAGGCAGGCGACTGCTGGAATATCCGCCGTCATTCGCCGGAGCGCTGATACTGCTGATCGAAGCGGCGGCTACCTTGTCCATCGGCATGACCCTGGCTGCCCTGTTCCTCGGCAGTCGGCCAGAGGCGGGGCCAGATAGATGAGCCATGTTTTTCTCTATGCGCTGGTCGGAACGGGGCTGTTCACCCTGGGTCTGTACGCCCTGATCGTTCACACGCATTTGCTGCGCAAGATCCTGGCTATCAACGTGATGGGTAGTGGGGTGTTCCTGGTGTTGGTGGCGCTGGCGGCCCGTGCCCGGGGGGCAGCGCCAGATCCGGTGCCGCACGCCATGGTGATTACAGGCATCGTGGTTGCCGTCTCGGCTACGGCTTTGGCTCTGGCGCTGATGGTGCGGGTGAGAGCGGAGACCGGCCGGGCCGAGCTCTCTGAAGAGCGCCCGGAGTAACACCCGTTGGCGCTGACGATGGCAGCCATCCCCTGGGGTGTGATGGCCATTTTGCTGCCGCTGGCGGGGGCCATGGCCTGTTTTTTATCGCCGCGGCGCGCCAGCCCGCTGGGTCTGATTACCGCGCTCGGAGTAGTCGCTTGCGCGGCTGGCCTGGGCTGGCAGGTGGCGGAGCAGGGTGCGCAACGCTATGCGATCGGCGGTTGGGGCGCGCCGCTGGGTATCGATCTTTACGCCGACGGCCTGAGTTTGCTGATGCTCATGGTGACGGCCGTGGTGGGTCTGGGCATCAGTGTCTATTCCAGCGGCTATTTCAATCGTGAAAAAGCGGTGAATTTTTGGCCACTGTGGATGTTCCTGTGGTCGGCGCTGAATGCCCTGTTTCTGTCCGCGGATATATTCAACCTCTATGTCACCCTGGAACTGCTGGGACTGGCAGCAGTGGCGCTGGTGGCGCTGGCAGGTGGCGCGGATGCCTTGACCGGGGCCATGCGTTACCTGCTGGTCAGCCTGCTGGGGTCGCTGGCATACCTGCTGGGTGTTGCGCTGCTCTATCACAGTTTTGGCTGCCTGGACATCGCGCTTCTGGCGGAGCGGATGGAACCGTCACCCGCGGTCATGGCAGCCATGGGGCTGATGAGCGCCGGTCTGCTGCTCAAGACTGCGCTGTTTCCGCTGCACTTCTGGTTGCCGCCAGCCCATGCCAGTGCCCCGGCGCCGGTGAGCGCGCTGTTGTCGGCGTTGGTGGTAAAGGCGTCGTTTTATATTCTGCTGCGTCTGTGGCTGGATGTCTTTCCCGTGACCGCTGCTGGACTCGGTCAGCTACTGGGCCTGCTCGGAGCGGCTGCTGTCCTCTGGGGCGGGCTTCAGGCGCTGCGCCAGACGCGGCTCAAAATGCTGATCGCCTATTCGACCGTCGCGCAATTGGGTTATCTGTTTCTGGCTTTCCCTCTGGGGAGCAATGTCGCCTGGCAGGGGGCTCTTTATCTGCTTTTATCCCATGCCCTGGCCAAGGCGGCCATGTTCATGGCGGCCGGAAATATTCTGTGTTTCGGCGGACATGACCGCATTGCGGATCTCGATCGGGTGGCGCAGCGCCTGCCTCTGTCCCTCGCCGCATTTGGCCTGGCGGGCGTCAGCATCATGGGCCTGCCGCCCAGTGGTGGATTCATCGCCAAATGGCTGCTGCTGGAGGCGGCAATGCGCTCCGGCCAGTGGTGGTGGGTGATCATCCTGATCCTGGGCGGGCTGCTGGCCGCCGCCTACGTCTTTAAAGTGATCGGCTACGCGTTTACCCAGGCCGTGATGACCCACGAGGCCAGAGCGGTGCCTGCCACCATGGAGTGGGCCGCGCTGGTGCTGGCACTGGTCGCCATCCTGCTGGGTCTGGTCGCACCCTGGCCGCTGGCATTGATGGAGATCGGTTTGCCATTTGGCGGGGAGGCCGCTGGATGAACTGGGATGGCTGGTTACCGCTGCTGATCGTGCTCAGTTCGCTGTCCGTGGGGCTGGTGATTTTCTTTCTGCCGGAGGAGCGTGTTGCAACCCGCACTACCTTGAACCTGACCGGTGCGGTACTCAAACTGGTGCTGGTCGGGGTGATCATCTGGGGTGTTGTTCACAGACACCATTACGAGACCCGTCTGCCGCTGTTGCCCGGCCTGGATCTGGTATTACGCGCCGACGCTGAGTCGGTTCTGTTCGTCACACTTTCCTCCGGACTCTGGCTGGTGACGACCGTCTATGCCATCGGTTATCTGGAGGGCTCGCCTCATCGCAGCCGCTTTTTTGGATTTTTCAGCCTGTGCGTGGCCGCAACCGTCGGTGTGGCGTTGGCCGGCAACTTGATTACCTTTCTGCTGTTTTATGAACTGCTGACCTTGGCCACCTACCCGCTGATCGTGCACCGGGGAACCGATGCGGCGCACCAAGCCGGGCGTGCCTACCTTACCTATACCATAGCAGGCGGCGCCTTGTTGCTGGTAGGCACGGTGTGGCTTTATGGAATAGCCGGCTCGCTGGAATTTTCCTATCGTGGCTTTGTGGCAGAGTTGGCTGATGGCCACCGGGCGGCGCTCATTGCCATCTTTGCGTTGCTGATTGCCGGCCTGGCTGTCAAGGCTGCATTGGTGCCCTTTCATAGCTGGTTGCCGCAGGCGATGGTGGCGCCGGCACCCGTGAGCGCATTGCTGCATGCCGTGGCGGTGGTGAAGGCGGGCGCCTTCGGTATCGTGCGTGTGGTCTACGATGTGTATGGCATCGAGTTTGCCGCCGGTCTGGGGGTGACATTGCCACTGGCGACAGTGGCTGCGGTGACCATCATCTATGGTTCGATGCGGGCGCTGTTCCAGGATGATCTGAAGCGCCGACTGGCATTCTCCACGGTTAGCCAGGTCTCCTATATTGTTCTCGGCATCGCGCTCACCGGTCCGATAGCGACCATCGGCGGCTTGGTCCATCTGGTGCATCAAGGCGTGATGAAGATCACCCTGTTTTTCTGCGCCGGCAATCTCGCCGAGACCCTGGGAATTCATAAAGTCAGCGAAATGAACGGGGTCGGACGGCGTATGCCCTGGACCATGGCGGCCTTTACAATCGGCGCCTTCGGTATGATCGGTGCCCCGCCGCTCGCCGGCTTTATCAGTAAATGGTATCTGGGACTGGGCGCGCTGGATGCCGGGCAGGGCTGGGTGATTTTTATTCTGGCCGGCAGCAGCCTGCTTAACGCAGGTTATTTCCTGCCTATTCTGTACGCGGCCTGGTTCAAGGCGCCTCCCGATACCTGGCCCGCCGAGCGCTCCTTCGGGCGGCGTGAGACGGCCTGGGCGCTGCTGGCCCCGCCTGTGGTGACCGCCTTGCTGACACTGGCCTTGGGATTGCTGGCATCGGCACCGTTCAGTCCGCTGCAATGGGCGCGTTCTATCACGACCCTGGAATACGCGCCGTGAATGACGTCCTGAGTGTAATTCTGCTGCTGTCAGTGCCGGGGCTACCGCTGTTGCTGGCGTTTCCGGCACTGCGCTCGCGCCTGTCCTGGCCTTGCCACATCGCCCTTTTGCCTGCCGTTGTCCTGTTGGCTGTCCCGGAGGTCGTTTCGATTGAAGTGCCTTGGCTGTTGCTTGGTACCGGGCTGGGTATTGACGCGGCATCCCGCTGGTTGTTAGCCATGTCAGTGGTGCTTTGGGCTGCCGCCGCGACCCTTTTGCATGCACCCACCGGCCAACCTGCGGACGACTGTCTCACGACCTGTTTTCTGCTGACCCTGGTGGGCAGTCTGGGCGCGATTCTGGCGACTGACCAGGTGGGTTTTTTCGCCTTTTCGACCCTGATGGGTTACGGATTTTATGGCCTGCTGGTTGCTGGAGGAGACGAAGCGCCGCGGCGGGCCGGACGCGTTTATCTTGGTATCCTTATCCTGGCGGATCTGGCCCTGTTCGAGGCCTTGTTGATCGCGGCCGAAACGATCGAGGATCTGGGCTTCGAGGCGGTGCGCCACGCGGTGGCCCGGTCACCCTCCCCGGGTTTGTATCTGTCGATGGTTCTCGTCGGCTATGCCCTGAAAGCAGGCGTCTGGCCGTTGCACTTCTGGTTGCCGCTGGCCTTTCGTTCGGCCCGGCCGGCGGTGGCTCTGCTGCTGGGCGGTGTTCCCATTGCTATCGGACTGCTCGGAATGGTGCGTTGGGCGCCCGTTGGCGAGATCAACTTTCCTGACATTGGGTTGATCATCCAGGGTCTGGGCCTGGCTGCCATGCTCTACGCCGTTCTGGCGGGGCTTGAACGGGCGCAGCTGAAGCTGCTGCCCGCCTATGCGGCCATCCTCGCCACGGGCTTGTTCGCCATCGCCTTGGGGACAGGACTGGCCGATCCTGCTGCATGGAACCGGTACGGGGATTTGGCACATGTCTTCATTGTCTCTCTGGGGTTTGGGCTAGCCGGACTGGCCACCGCCATCCGGTGGTTGGAGGCGAGGTACCATTGTCCTGCTATGCTTGCAAGGCAGGCGGACGGTTCGAACCCGTGGTTCGAGCGATGGCCTGGAGCAGTCGTGCGTTGGGCCGCGCGGATGGGATTCGATACGTTGCCGCGGTTGCGTGCTTCTTGGCTGGCTGAAGTGGGCCGTCTCCGGCAGGTCCGTGCATGGAAAAGAATGTTGGACGGTAGTGAGCGTTTTCTCCAACGCTGGACCTTTGCAATCACCCTGTTTCTGTTGTTGGGGATGGTCGTGGTGGCGTTTGTCGGCGCATCATCCTGGATCGGATGAACTCCTTCGCGTCCCCGCTCGTTTTGCTGCTTGTTCCGGGATTGCCGCTGTTGCCGGCGATGGGTCTGATATCAGGCTCGTTGCGCCGGGGCGCGATTCTGCTCGCGCCATGGGCGGCATTCCCCGCGCTTGTTCTGAGTGCCTGCAGGAGAGATTGGGCGCCCCGGTACGGGTGGCGTGGCCGGGAGAGGTAGTGGGTCTCTTGCAGGAAACTCAAGAGGCCGCCATTATTCGGGTTCAATTTCGATCAAGGTCTCGTCGGGATTGACCGCGTCCCCTTTCTGCACGAACACATTGGCGACCCGGCCGCTGATGGGTGCCTGCACTTCGGTCTCCATCTTCATCGCTTCGGTAATGAGCACCGGCTGACCGGCTTTCACGCTGTCGCCCTCCGACACCAGTACCTCGACGATATTGCCGGGCATGGAGGTGGTGACGTCGCCCTCTTTCGACGCTTTCGGCCGCTTGCCGGCGATCTTCGCCTGCACGGCACCTTCGGCGCCGCCGGTCAGTACGATCTCGTCCAGCGTTTCGACAACGGCCTCTTCCGGCACACCGTCCACGGTGAGATAGAAGTGGCGTTCCGACTGCTCTTTGTGGCCGGCACCGGTGATTTTCACATGATAGGATTCGCCATGGAGCACGACATTGAACTCGGTCGGCGCACTCTGCTGGCCGTTCTTTTCCGGCAGCGGGTGAAGCACTTCCGGCACCAGGGCGTTGTTGGCCCGCTGCTCCAGAAACTGCCGGCCCACATCCGGAAAGAGGGCATAGGAGAGGACATCTTCATCGTTCTGAGCCAGCTCGCCGATCTCAAGGCGCAGCTGATCCAGTTCGTTGGTCAACAGATCGGCCGGCCGGCACTCGATGATCTCTTCGCCGCCGACTGCTTTTTGCTGCAGCATGGGGTCAACCGCTGCGGGAGGCTTGCCATAGCCTCCCTGCAGATAGCGTTTCACCTCGTTGGTGATGCTTCGATAGCGTTCGCCGGTGATCACATTGAGCACCGCCTGGGTGCCGACGATCTGAGATGTAGGCGTCACCAACGGCGGGTAGCCCAGGTCTTTGCGTACCCTTGGGATCTCCGCCAATACCTCGGCCATGCGATCGAGCGCGCCCTGCTCCTTGAGCTGATTGGCCAGGTTGGAGATCATGCCGCCCGGCACCTGGTTGGTCTGCACCCGGGTATCCACGCCGGTAAACTCGCTCTCGAACTGGTGATATTTTTTACGCACCTCGTAAAAATACATGCCGATCTGCTGCAGCGCTTCCAGATCCAGCCCGGTGTCGTACTCAGTATTGCGCAGGGCCGCGACCAGGCTTTCGGTCGGTGGGTGGCTGGTGCCGCCTGCCCAGGAAGAGATGGCGGTATCGAGGTGCTCACAGCCGTTTTCGATCGCTTTCAGCTGGCACATGGCGGCCAATCCGGAGGTGCTGTGACAGTGCAGATGCAGGGGCAGATCCACCGCATCCTTCAGAGCCTTGACCAGTTCCGCCGTGGCGTAAGGGGTGAGCAGCCCCGCCATGTCCTTGACGCAGAGGCTGTTACAGCCCATCGCTGCCAATTCCCTGGCCATCTGTACGAAATCTTCCACCGTATGCACCGGACTGACGGTGTAGCAGATCGTTCCCTGGGCATGTTTGCCAGCCGTCCTGGTCGCCTCGATGGCGGTCTGGAGATTGCGCACGTCGTTCAGTGCGTCGAAAATGCGGAAGACGTCCATGCCGTTTTCCGCCGCCTTCTTTACGAAAGCCTGCACTACGTCATCGGCGTAGTGGCGGTAGCCCAGCAGGTTCTGGCCGCGCAGCAGCATCTGCAGACGGGTGTTGGGCAGGGCCGAGCGCAGTTTTCGCAGCCGCTCCCATGGGTCCTCTTTCAAGAAACGCAGACAGGCATCGTAGGTCGCCCCGCCCCAGCACTCCAGCGACCAGTAGCCGATGGTGTCCAGTTGCGGGCAGATCGGCAGCATGTCCTCGGTGTGCATGCGCGTGGCAATGAGCGATTGATGGGCGTCGCGCAGAATGACGTCGGTCAGTTGTATCTTTGGCATCAGCTTCTTCTCGTATTCAAAGTCCGGCGTGGGCGGCGATGGCCACGGCGAGGGCGGCGGCAAACTCCTCCTTACGCCGCTTGTCGGTGTACTCCGTCAGCTCCGGATGATCGTTCACGAAAGATGTGGTGAATCGGCCGGCACGAAATTCGGGATGGCGCAGGATCTCCAGATAATAGGGCTTGGTGGTGCGGATACCATGCACCACCATGTCCTCCAGCGCCCGCTCGCCGCGGCTGACCGCATCCTCCCAGGTGAGTGCCCAGACGATCAACTTGGCGATCATCGAATCGTAATAAGGCGGTACGGTGTAGCCGGTGTAGATGGCGGTATCGGTCCGCACCCCCGGACCGCCCGGGGCATAGTAGCGGGAGATGCGCCCGAAGCTGGGCAGAAAATTGTTTTTCGGGTCCTCCGCATTGATCCGGAACTGGATGGCGAAGCCCCGGCGCTGGATCTCGTGCTGCTGGAACCGCAGCGGAAGGCCGGCCGCCACCCGGATCTGCTCCTCGACGATATCCACCCCGGTGATGGCTTCGCTGACGGTATGCTCCACCTGCACCCGGGTGTTCATCTCCATGAAATAGAAACGCCCGTTTTCATCCTGCAGAAACTCCACTGTCCCGGCGCTGGTGTAATCCACCGCCTTGGCGGCGATCACCGACAGACCGCCGAGGTACTGACGCTGGGCCTCGTCCAGCTGCGGCGAGGGGGCGATCTCGATCAGTTTTTGGTTGCGTCGCTGAATGGAACAGTCACGCTCATACAGATGAATGCAGTTGCCGTGATTGTCCGCCAGCACCTGCAGTTCGATGTGGCGCGGATTGACGATGCATTTTTCCAGGAACACGTCGGCCCGTCCGAAGGCTTTGGTTGCCTCGGAGATCACCCGGTCGTAATGGCGCCGCAGATCAGCCGCCGAATCGCAGCGGCGAATGCCCCTCCCGCCGCCGCCGGAGGTGGCCTTGAGCATCACCGGGTAGCCGATCCGCTTCGCCACCTGCAGCGCTTCGTCCAGGTCGCCCAAGTTGCCCTCGGAGCCCGGCGTGACCGGCACGCCTGCAGCGATCATCGCCTTGCGCGCCTCGGTTTTGTCTCCCATTCGCCGGATCACCTCCGCCGTGGGGCCGATGAAAGTGACGCCGCGCCGTTCGCAGGCGGCGGCGAACTCCGCGTTTTCCGAGAGAAAGCCGTAGCCGGGGTGAATGGCATCGCAGCCGGTCTGCAGCGCCAGATTGACGATGCGGTGACTGTTCAGATAACCCACCACCGGGTCCGGACCAAGGCTGTAGGCCTCGTCCGCTTTCTTAACGTGCAGTGAATAGCGATCCGCGTCGGCGTATATGGCGACCGAGCGGATGCCCATCTCGGCGCAGGCGCGGATGATGCGCACGGCGATTTCGCCTCGGTTGGCAATCAGAATCTTTCTTAACATCGACTCTTCCGGTGCATTTGGAAACCCGTCATAAGGGTGTTCGTTCACGGTGACTCATGAAGCGACACATCCTATCATAAGGCACCATATTCTGATTCAGTTTCTTGCCGCGCGAACAAGGTGGCGCCGGATCCGTGGGAGTTGGTTTGATTCAATGTACCGCCTGCTCATCGTCTGCGTGCAGCCGGCACCGGTCATGACCGGTGATCACGTCGACGGCCTGCTCGGCTGCATCGGCATAGGGGTGCAGGACAAGGTGAGCGCCGGCAACGCGGTTTTTGATCTGGTCGTGGCGGCTCGGGTCCTATGCGCACAGCAGTCATCGGATGTGGAAGGTCATGCTGGCAGGGAGACGTGCTACCGGAACGGCCGCGGCCGCTTGTTCAAAAGTGTAGATTGATGTTCGCGAACAAGGCGTGGTTGAGAAGATCGTTGCTGCTCCCTTTCGATACGAACTGGTTCAGATAACCCAGGTCTGCACTGATCTGTTTGCTGAAGCGAACATTGACGCCGGCATACACACGGTTTTCGCTGAATCCACTGCGGCCCCAGCTGGAATCGTTCATGTAGACGAAGACTTCCTCCGATCCCACCAGCCGCAGTCGCTGCATCCCGGGAACTGGCCAGCTCAGCTGGAAAAACTGGCGGAAGCGGGTGCCCAGATCACCGCCCGGATCGCGGAAGCGCTGCTCGAAACGGGTCCGTGCGGTAAACGCACCGGCGACGGTATCGCTGTCCCAGCGGAACTCCTGATAAATTCGGTTTTCATCGAAGGATCGTCCGATCGAAGGCGTAATCGAGTCATGGGTATAGCCGAGCCAGAGGCTGATATGCTCGGTCGTCTGATAACCGAGCTGGGCGAACAGCAGGTTTTCCCGAAGCACGCTGGAGTCGCTCCCCAAACGGCTCTGGTTCATGACGATCCAGCGCACGCGCTGGAGCTGCGGCGAAAGCGGTTCTAAGTCGCCCGCCAGGGTCAGAGAATACCAGCCGAAGAACTCTTCTTTGACGGCATAGGCGCTGGCGCTGGCAGTCATCAGCGGCAATAAAAAGAGAAGGCGTGCTGCAAGGGTACGAAAACTCATGATATGGATTTCCTGGTGTTCTGGAATCAGCGCGTAGGGCGGATGCCCCTCGGGGCGATCCGCCGTTGGGCGCCGGCTTACGGCGGGACCGCTTCGCGTTCCGCCCTACGTACTGGAATCAGGGATTAGAATGGGTGAGTCAATGTTCTGATTCCTGTTCCCTGGCTGCCCATCGCTTTGAGAATCCCCCGCAGCAGATCGACAGGCGTCGGCGGGCAGCCGGGAATGACCACATCCACCGGAATGACGTTTTCCACCGCGCCGCAGCTGGCGTAGGAAATGCCGAACTCGCCGCCGCAGGCGGCGCAGTCACCGACAGCGATGACCCACTTCGGATCCGGCGTCGCTTCGTACACCCGCAGCAGCGCTGTCTCCATGTGTCTGGAGACCGGCCCCGTCACCAGCAGTACGTCCGCATGGCGTGGAGAGGCAACAAAATGGACGCCGAAGCGTTCGATATCGTAATAGGCATTGTTGAGGGCGTGAATCTCCAGTTCGCAGCCGTTGCAGGAACCGGCATCGACTTCGCGTATCGCGAGGCTCCCCGAGAAGCGGCGGTCGATCACCTTTCTGACCTCCACTCCCAGCTGTTCGATGGATTCATCGTCGAGGGGCGGCGCCGGTTCGGTCAGAAGACCGGTACGCAGGACTTTGTAGAACAATCTTATCATGGGGGCGTGACCTTATAAATCGTGTCCCGAATAGGAACCGTTCAGCGATTTGTTGCAGACCGGAAAATCGGGAACGATGTTTTCCAGGATGATCTTTTCCAGCGCCGGCCAGTTCAGGATACTGGGATCGCGCGGATAATAGCGGCTGATCCGGTTGTCGTCCCCAAAGCGGACATAACAGAGGATTTCACCGCGCCAGCCTTCGATCAGCCCCAGCCCTTCGGCACCGGCTGTCGGCGTGGTCCACTCGCAGGTGAGATCGCCGGGAGCGAGTTTGTCGAGCAGGGCGGTGATCAGTCGGCAGGCGACCCGAATCTCTTTGTATCGGACCCAAAAGCGCGAGGCGACATCGCCCTGCGGTTCGACCGGCACTTTGACATCCAGGGCGTCGTAAGGCGGATAGGCGGCATCGCGGCGCAGATCGAAACTCTGACCGCTGGAGCGGCCGAGATAGCCGACCACGCCCAGCGCTCCGGCTGTTTCAGGCGTCAGCACCCCCGTGGTGAAGAGGCGGTCTTCGAGCGAGGAGTTGACATCGATCACCGTCACCAGTTCACCCATCTCCTTCTTCAGCCAATGGATCGATCGTTCGATCCATTCGACCGAGGCCTCCGGCAGATCGGTTTTGACGCCCCCGGGTATGATCTGATCCATCAGCAGGCGATGGCCAAAGAGAGCCATGTTGTCCCTCAGCCAGAGTTCGCGCAGTCGCGTGAACTGGATCTGAGCGAAGGTGAAGCCGACATCGTTGCAGATCGCGCCCATATCGCCCATATGGTTGGCGATCCGCTCCCGCTCCGCCAGAATTGCCCGTATCACCGCCGCGCGCGGCGGGATCTCGATGCCCGCGGCGTGCTCCATCGCCTGACAGGCCGCCCAACTGTGACCGACCGTGGTGTCGCCCGAGACGCGGCCGGCGAGACGCGCCAGCGCCTCCGGGGTTCGGCCTTCGGCGATCTTTTCGATCCCTTTATGAACGTAGCCCAGCCGCTCTTCCAGGTTGAGCACCGTTTCGCCGACTGCAAGAAAGCGGAAGTGGCCCGGCTCGATGATGCCGGCATGCACCGGACCGACCGGAATTTCATAGACACCGGTGCCTTTCGCAGTCAGAAAAGGATACTCCTTGTCCGCCGGCGTCACCACGGCCGGTGAGCCTTCGACCAGGAAATCCTTGCGCAGGGGGAAGCGCTCTTTCGGCCAGGCCTGATGGCGGGTCCAGCGCCGGTTGTCCGGATGACCTTCGAAGCGGACGCCCAGCATGTCGTGGATGTGGCGCTCGACCCGGTCGGCGGCGGGGTAGAAAGGTGCTTGCGACGGCAAGTGCGGGTGCGCGGCATCCGCTGACGTCCGTACCACCAGGTAGTCGCCCTGTTTTTCGAAACAGGTGCTGATCAGCAGCCGTTCGTTCGCATCTTCACCCCAGGCAGCGACCCAGCGCAGTTGATGGCGGCAGGCGACCTCGGCGTAAGTGCCCCAATGGTCGGGCTCGATCGTCATCAGCCGGGCGGGAGGGAGCGCCTTGTCATCCTCTTTAGCCGTTTCGACACCGCGCTCGGCGAGATCGGAGAGAAACGGTTTGCACCATTCGAACGGGGTGAATTGCTTGTACCACTCGAACGCCGATGCATCGGCGGTTTTGCGTTTGGCTGTCGGTTGCGTCGGTTGTTTTCCGGACTCTTCACTCATAACGGCGAGCTCCCTGCAATCAATTCGGTTGCCTGGGCGAACCAGTTGGAAAGAAATCCCGGTATGGAGAGGCCCAGCCACAAGACCAGTGCCAGGTGCAGCATCACAGGAAAGAGATTGGCGGCGACAGCTTTCTGACCACGTGGAACTTCACCATAGACCATCGGCTGCAGGTTACGGAACAGACCGGCAAAGGCGATGCCGATGCCGAGCAGCAGCAGCGGCACCAGCCAGGGATAGTCATGCATCGTCGCTATGAGCACGAGAAACTCGCTGGTGAAAACGCCGAACGGTGGAAAGCCGGCGATGGCGAGCGTGCCGATCAGCAGTCCCCAGCCGATTTCTGGCTGGGTTTTGATGAGGCCGCGAATCCGATCCATTTTCTGCGTTTTTGCGACCTGCGACGCATGGCCGACGGTGACGAAAATGGCGGACTTGGTCAGCGAATGCACAGTCATGTGCAGCAGCGCCGCGAAGGTTGCCAGCGGACCGCCGACGCCGAAGGCGAAGGTCATCATTCCCATATGTTCGATGGAAGAGTAGCTGAACATCCGTTTGATGTCATATTGGCGGTGCAGAAACAGAGCGGCGACCAGGAAAGAGACCATGCCGAAGCCCATCATCAGGTGGCCCGCCAGCGGCGAACCGGTTGCCCCGTCGACCAGCATCTTGCATCGCACCACGGCATACAACGCATCGTTCAGCAGCAGGCCGGAGAGCACCGCCGACATCGGTGTCGGCCCCTCCGAGTGGGCATCCGGCAGCCAGTTGTGCAGCGGCACCAGGCCGATCTTGGTGCCGTAGCCGACCAAAAGGAAGACGAATGCGATGTTCATCACCCCGGCATCGAGCAGATTGGCGTTTTCGTAGAGCACGGTCCACAGCAGGGCATTCTCGCTTCCGCCTTCGGTATGCAATTGCCCCGCGGCGAAATAGAGCAAAATGGTACCGAACAGCGCCTGGGCGATGCCGACGCCGCAGAGGATAAAATATTTCCAGGCTGCTTCCACCGATTCGGGGGTGCGGTAGAGACTCACCAGCAGCACCGTGGCCAGCGTGGCCCCCTCCATGGCGACCCACATGACGCCCATGTTGTTGGTGCTCAGCACCAGATACATCGCCAGCATGAAGCCCTGATACATCGAATAGTAGAGCCGCAGGCGGTTGTTGTTGAGGCGGCCGACGCGCAGCTCATGCGCCATGTAGGGGGCCGAAAAGATCGCCGTGGTCAGCCCGACGAAGGCGGTCAGCACGATCAGGTAGACATTGAAGGAGTCGACATACAGTTCGCCGTCGGACGACAGCCAGGGTCCCTCGATCAGCACGTCCAGTGCCAGCCAGATCGAACCGGCCAGCGTCGCTGCGTTCAGCCAGTTGTTGATTCGCCCGGCGTTTGGTTTGTGGCCGGTGGCGGCGAAATAGAAGATGCCGCCCAAGGGGATCAAAAGGATCAAATAGACCGCGATCATTTTTCCACCTCGTTCAAGCGGTTCAGGCGATCCACATCCAGTGAATCGATGCTGGAGTGGATATGAAAGAAAAAGACGCCGAATAGCACCGCGGCGACCAGCACGTCGAAGGCGATGCCGAGCTCGACCACCATCGGCATGCCGCTGGTGGAGACGATGGCGGCGAAGAAGAGACCGTTTTCGATCGACATGAATCCGGCCACGTGGGCGACGGCGTTGCGGTGTGAGATCATCATCAGCATGCCGAGTAGCACCACCGCCAGACTTACCGCAATCGCATTCAACGTCACCATGTGCGAAGTGTGAACGATCGGCAGCATGACATAGTAGCTGAAGATCACCAGACTGGCGCCGCCCAACAGGATCGAGGTCCGGTTGGTGAGCTCTTCCACCTCACGATGGATGTTCATGCGAATCACCAGACGGCGCAGCATGATTGGAATCAGGATAACTTTCAGCACCATTGTGATTGCGCTCGAAATATAGAAGTGCGGGTTGTCTGTGCTGAACGCTGCCAGTGCGGTTGCCAGCGCCAGCAGGGCACCCTGCAGAGCGAGCACGAAGACGATTCGCAGCAGTCGGCCCTGTCCCAGCATGACAAACGATGCCAGCACCACCAGCGCGGCCAGCGTCAAGATGGCCTGATGGTAAAAACTGGTTTGAGCGATATCCATCAGTCGATCACCTCCAAGATGATGTGGCTCAGCATGCCGAGCAGGCTCAAGAGATAAGCGAAGCCCAGAAACTCCTGAACCCGGAACAGACGCATTTTGGCGAGCAGGGTTTCGGAGAGCGCCAGCAGCACCGCCAGCAGGGCCAGTTTGCCCGTAATTGCCAAAAGACCGGACCCAAGTGCTTCCAGGCTGTAGGTTTCGGCGATGCCCCAGGGAAAAAAGATATTGGCGATCAAAACGCCGTACAGCATCAACTTGATTTGGCTGGCCCATTCGATCAGTGCCAGATGGCGTCCGCTGTATTCCAGGATCATCGCTTCATGAATCATGGTCAGCTCCAGGTGGGTTGCCGGATTGTCCACCGGAATGCGTCCGGTCTCGGCAATCGCCACCAGCATCAGGCCGAGCAGGGCGAAGACATACGAAGGCCGCAGCACAAAGCCCCCCGCCAGCACGTGATCGATTGCCACCGACAGGTTGGTGGTGGAAGCGCTCATAGCCAGGGTGAAGATTGCCATCAACATCGCCGGTTCGGCCAAGGAGGCGATGGTCATCTCGCGCGAAGAGCCCATGCCGCCGAATGCGGTGCCAATATCCATCCCCGCCAGCGCCTGGAAGAAGCGGGCGAGGGCGAAGAAGCCGACCATTACGATCACATCGGCGATCGCTGCTGTCGGCAGGTCCACGGCGATCAGCGGTACCACGGAGGCGGCCAGCACCGTCGCCGAAAAGACGATATATGGAGTGATCGTGAAAATCCACGACGCCTGTCTGGCAACCACCGGCTGCTTATGCGAGAGCTTGCGCAGATCGCGGTACGGCTGCAGCAGAGAAGGTGCTCTGCGGTTTTGCAGGCGGCATTTGCAGCATTTCAACCAGCCGGCCAGCAGCGGCGCGAGTGCGATAAAGAGAAGCGTTTGCAAGAGAGCGATTAACCAGGCCATCAACTGATTACCCACAGCAGAAACAACAAAGTGAAAAAGGAGTATCCAAGATAGACGCGGATATTGCCGGTCTGGATTTTGCCGATATGCCGCGCCGCCGTCGTCACCGCATGGGCGATCGGGTGATAGATGAAGCGCCAGGCATGGTCGCCGATATGCAACTGATAGCGCACCACCGCGGTACGCTGACCTTTGGCGCCGGCCGGTTCACGAACGATGGTTTCATCCACTTCCCACACTGTTTTGAAAATCCGCCGTAGCGGCATGCTGAACGCGGAGGAGGTGTACTGCATGCGCGGCGTCACACCGCCGAAGCCGCACTCCCATAGATCGGCGCGGCGATTGGCGGTCTCTTTGACTCGGTGCAATACCCAGGAAACGAGGGTGCCGACAAGCAGGGCGGCCAGCAGCACCAACGGTGCGGAATAGGAGGCTACGTCGCTCGAGACCGGTGTCAGCCAGAGCCACCCCATGGCCGAGACGCTGGGCAGCGTCGCGTTCAACAGGTTGCCGGCGACGCTGTTCAGGCCGTTGATGACAGGCGTCGGGAAAATACCGAACAGAAAGCAAAGCGCCGCCAGCAGGGCGGGGCCGGCCAGCATGCCGCGGCTGCGTACTTCATGTGCGTGGCTGACTTTGCTGGAGCGCGGCGCGCCGAGAAATACCACGCCGTAGACCTTGACGAAGCAGGCTGCGGCCAGCGCGCCGGTCAGCGCCAGCACTGCAGCGGTGATCGGTACCAGGCTGCGCAGCACACCGCTTTCCAGGACGCCGGCCTGCAATGCCGCCTGAAACGTCAGCCATTCTGAGACGAAGCCGTTGAACAGCGGCAGAGCGGAGATGGCGACGCAGCCGATCAGGAACAGGGCCGCGGTCTTCGGCATTCTGTGAATCAAGCCGCCCATGCGCTCGATATCGGCTTCGTGGGTCTGATGCAGGATCGCGCCGGCACCGAGAAACAACAGGCTTTTGAACAACGCATGATTCAATGTGTGAAAAAGCGCTGCCAAGAGCCCGAGAACGGCCAGCTTGGGGTGGCCGCTGCTGGCAAAAATCATCGACAGGCCCAGGCCCATGAAGATGATGCCGATGTTTTCCACCGAATGATAGGCTAGAAGACGCTTCAGATTATGCTGCATGATGGCGTACAGGACGCCCAGCACGGCGGAAGCCGTGCCGAGAATCAGTACGGCGAGACCCCACTGCCATTGCATGTCACCCAGCAGGTCGAAGGCGAAGCGGATGAAGCCGTAGACTGCCACTTTCAGCATAACGCCGCTCATCAACGCGGAAATATGGGAGGGTGCGACCGGATGGGCTTCGGGCAGCCAGACATGAATCGGAACCAGCCCCGCTTTCATCCCGTAGCCGAGCAGCGCCAGCGAAAAAGCGATGCTGGCCCACAGCGGTGTCAGTTCGGCCGAGCGCATGGCGGCGAAGGTCAACCCGCCGCTGAAACCGGCCAGCACGCCGAAGGCGAGAATCAGCGCGATCGCGCCGACTTCGGCCATCAACAGATAGATGAAGCCGGCGCGGCGATTGGCCGAGCGTTCATGCTGCCAGGTCACCAGAAAATAGCTGGCCACCGACATCAGCTCCCAGGCGATGACGAAAAAGAAGGCGTCGTCGGCCAACGGCACCAACAGCATGCCGGCGACGAACAGGCCGGTAAACAGTCCGAGTACGGAGAACGGGTGTTTGCTCTCCTCGAATTCGTTGACGTAGCCCGGGCCGTACAGAGCGACGGCAATGACCGCGATGCCGATCACGCAGTGAAAGAAGCCGGACAAACTGTCGAAGCGAACATGCCATGACAGCCACGGCAGACCGTAGCTCAGCTGATCGATCACCGCGCCATCGGCAGCCATGATGGCAATGCCGCCCAATACGGCAAAGACGCCGCAGGTTCCCAGCAGCACGAAGACCGCCTGGCGCAGCAGCGAAGGATAGCGCTCTTTCGTGAAGATGAATTCTGCGTAGCCTGGGAGTTTGGGGAAGCGCTCGGCCAGATGCGTGGCTTTGGCGTTCAGCAGAGCAGCGGTGATCCGCTGCAGGCCGCTTCGCTGTCCGGAGGCGAGCGCCAGAACGCCGGACATCACGGCCGTCACAACGGAACAGTAAGCGAGAAAAAGGGCCATCCAATTATCTCCGGAAGATTCAATGTGGCGAATACAGGGTCCCGGATCGCGAGGTATTTCGAGCCGTGACACCGAACCAGTCACACTCGTTAAGCATGGTTTGTGCCAGGATCTTGGCATGGTGCTGCTTACCTTTGTCGGCGGGGGGGCGTCGGGCCGGAATCATCCCTGCCGGGTGGTGGCCGGCTCGATATGGTTGTTGTCACCCCGATCGATTGGTTGATAGCAACCAAACAAACCGGTTCATACGCCTAAGCGGGTAATCATTCAGGCCCCCTTTATGAAAGGGGGGCTAGGGGGATTTAGGTGTTGGGCAGTTACGTCGGCGCCAAAATCCCCCCGGCCCCGAATGGCACTTACTTAAGCTTCTTAGGGTGTCCATACTTTCGAACGTCCTCACGTGCTTGCTCCCTCGGTTTCATCAATCTTGGGTAGGGTTTTG
>Ga0209633_10000670_pt1 | contig 38673 bp, 18 predicted proteins | sample Cruoilmetagenom1_FD_187290 | JGI IMG/M metagenome (GOLD analysis project Ga0209633, IMG submission 187290) | Oil polluted marine microbial communities from Coal Oil Point, Santa Barbara, California, USA - Sample 1 (SPAdes) (version 2) | ecosystem: Environmental > Aquatic > Marine > Oil seeps ...
GAATATGATGTCTGGAAGATTACATCCAACCCATTTTCAATCGCCTGCTCAGTTGATTCAGCATAATTCTTTGCTGTAAAATGTAAAACATTTGCTCCCCCTGTTGCGCCAGCATCCGAAATTACAAATCCATCAAATCCCCATTCATCTTTTAACTTCTCATTTAATAACCAATTATTTGCTGTACATGGACTTCCATTTAATGAATTATAAGATGTCATAACCGAAAGAGCTTTTGCCCTTTGAAAAACAGCCTTAAACGCGGGGAAATAAATTTCCTCTAATACCCTTTCATTAAAATGAATAGGATAACTATCGCGGCCACCATCACCAACATTTGCTACAAAATGTTTCGGTGTAGTTATAACACCATTTTTTTCAAACTCAGAAATAAAAGCCGTCCCTATTTGAGTAGTGAGGAACGGATCTTCTCCATATGTCTCCTCGGTTCTTCCCCAGCGAACATCTCGCGCAATGTTAAGAACGGGTGATAATATTTGCCTTATTCCTCTTGATTTCACTTCCATTACAATTGCATTCGCAACTTTTCTAATCAAATCAGCATTCCATGTAGCAGCAAGGGCAATAGACTGGGGAAAAGCGGTAGCTCCGTCTCTAACCAAACCATGCAATGCTTCATCAAAAACAATGATTGGGATTCCAAGCCTAGTTTCTTCAATAAAATACTTCTGAATTTCATTTACTTTCTTTGCAACGGATTCAGCAGTGCCACTGCTGCCATATTGCAATATCTGTTCAGCCGCGTTAGCTGAGGATCCCTTAGTGGAAACTTGAAATCCAAATATTCCATTTTTATACTTTTCTTTTCCATCAGATAAATCCCCTGGAATCATAAATAACTGCCAAAATTTTTCTTCCAAGGTCATTCGTGATAATAAATCATCTACTCTTTCTTCAACTGTTAAATTGGTGTTTTTGTAAGGAAGAAGTTGGGCATAACTAATAGAGCTTAATAAAAATAATACAATAATTTTCTTCATCTTCATAGAATTTTACAAATTAATTGAATGGTTATTTATTTTGGAATTCAGCATTTATAAAAAAATGATCCTTATATTTTTTATTCCCATCAACAGCTTTAATTTCAATTTTATTTTCTCCGAGCTTTAACTTTATACTATCTTTCACAAACTGAACTGAATTTATTCCCTTATCCATTTTCCCAATTTCTTTATCATTTACGAAAAGAGTTGGTTCTCCAAAATTACAGTAGGCTTTAGTTTCACAAGTAGCGGTTTTTACGGAATCATTTCTTCTACCAGCTAAATACAAAACATTTTCATCTGACCAGTTTGCTTTGTACCAATAAAAAGCATCCTTCTTAGTTTTTCGATCATATGTAATCAAGCCCTTGTGATTTCTACCCTTAATTCCACCTCTGTTCCATAACGGAACGGAAAAGTCAAACATATTCCAAACGTATGAAGCCCAAATAAATGGAGACTTTTCAATTGCTGTATAGGTTATTTCATGATAATAAGTATTGTAAGTTTCTGGAAAAATTTTCCCTTTTGGATCTGGTGTGAACGAAAGATCACTGGTTTGATGTTTGATATTTCCGCCTGCACCATATTCAGATATTGAAAATCTGACATGTGGCTTTTTAGTGTGATAATTTTTTATCCATTTTCCCAAACCTTCCGGTCTTCCACCGTACCAACCAGCATACTGATTGTAACCTTGAAGATCGGCATTCTCATGAGCAATATGATCAAATACCCACCAAATATTACTAACCGAAACTGTATATCTTGTTTTGTCAAGCGTTTTCGCAATATTGTGCAATTCTTTAGTAAGATTTACTGGTTCTTGTACTGTTTTGCCTTTTATTACTTCGTTATGAAGACCCCAAACAAAAATAGAAGGGTGATTATAATTTTGTTTAATTAGTTCTACCAACTGTTGTTTAGCATTATGATCAGCATTTTCTTTATACCCATTTACAAATGGAATCTCAGCCCAAATTAAAAATCCCATTGAATCAGCTAAAGAATAAATATATTCCGCTTGTTGATAGTGTGCTAAACGAATTGAAGTAGCACCTAATTCATCAATTAAATCCATATCCGCTTTATGATGTTCTGGTAATAACGCGTTACCCAAATCTTCCCATTCTTGGTGCCTACATACACCATAAAGTCTGTACGGCTCCCCGTTAAGAAAGAATCCTTTATCTTTATATATATTAAAATAACGTAATCCAGTTGGCTGATTTATTTTATCAACCACTTCATTATCAAGTAATAGTTCAGTAACTAAATTGTACAAATACGGATCTTTCTTTCCATTCCATAATCGTGGGTTATCAATTTCCAGCCAAGAACTCACGGAAGTAACTGCTTTCGGATAAAGTTCACACTCAGCAATTATTTCTTTAACAATCTTTAAATCATCAGATAGAATTTTATTGCTTATTGTTATTGACTTTATTTCATCACTTTCGTTTTTTAGCAATGTCTCTATTTTGAGTGTTGCTTTATCTTCATTTATATTCTCTTGAGTAATATAAATACCTGAAGAGGCAAAGTCCGTAAGGGCTATGTGAACATTACTAGTTCTAATTATTGATACATCCCTGTAAATTCCACCGTAAATTCCAAATAGAAAATTATCTTTAGGATATGAATCATTAAGTTCATTGTTTACCTTAACAAGAAGAAAGTTTGTTTTATCAGGTTCCAGAAATTCAGTGATATTAAAAACAAAAGCTGAATAGCTACCAAGATGTTCACCAACATATTTATTGTTAATAAATATTTTTGCAAATTGTCCAACACCTTCAAATCGAATAAAAATTTGTTTATCTAAATCAAATGTTGCAATATTTAATTCTCGTTTATACCATCCTGTTCCATAATTTACAGCTTCGCCAGATTGAATATCTATATTATTCCACGTATGTGGAATTGAAACGTTTTGCCATGAAGTATCTGAGGAATTCACATAGTCCAGATCATTACCAAAATATTTAAATTGCCAGCCGCTATTAATATTTTCTACTTCTCTTGTCTGTTCAAAACAAAATATTGAAGAAATATAAACCATAAAAGTAAATACAAATTGAATTTTTCTCATTATACATCTGCCAAAATAATTATTATTCTCAAGGATTTCTGTAAATTACAATGAAATAACTTTACCGCCATTGTGCCTACTCTCTTCCGCTTTAAATCCAATGTTGTGGCTTTCCATAGAGTCTTCAATTGTTGAAGTAAGAAGAGATTCATCTTCCTGGTAAACTGCCTGGAGAAAATCCCTTACTAATCTATAAGTCGCCTCCGCCATGTCCGCCACCAGAGAAATCTTTTGCAAGTTCCGATGATTTATAAGTAATACCCTTTCGTTTAGCAAAATCATAAATTGTTAGGTAAGTTGAATCACCAACTATATCTCCTTTTGTCCCCATTACTCGTGTACGTCTTCCGCCATAATTTGTATGTGCTTCCATAGAAAATGCAACTGTAATGTCATCTTCAAATACCATATTTACAGTTTGATGGTCAACTACATCGTTATCACAATGAAATACACAACGTCCATAGGGTCCCCCGTTTATTGCTTTCAACACTTTACCTGCTTCCCAAGGTTGAAGATCAATTAGATAACTTACTCCCCATTCCTTTTTTGTATAATAAATTCGTTTTGCAGAGTAAGGACATGTTGACTCTATTTTACAACCACCTGTACACATAAGTGTACTACCTTCAGGTGCGTTGACGGTTGTGAAATAATTAAGATCACCAAATGAAGATACTTGCTTACACTTTTTACCCAGTAACCAATAAATGATATCCAAATCATGACAAGATTTGGATAATAAACAAGGTGTAGATTCTTTTTCATTTCTCCAATTGCCACGAACATAAGAGTGCGAAAAATGTATATTGCCTATTGGTTCAAGATGCTGCACACTAACGACATTACCAATTTCTCCGCTCCTAATTACATCTCTCATTTTAATAAAATATGGAGAATACCTGAGTACGTGACAAATTCCAACTATACGATCATACTTTTTAGCTTGCGTTAATATGTCCTGGCACTCTTCCCAAGTTTGCGCAATTGCTTTTTCTAGTAAAACATGATATCCCATCTTGAGAGCTTTCATAGCCGGAGCATAATGAAATCTATCCCATGTAGAAATAATTACAAAATCAGCGAATTTTGGTTTTTCAAAAACTTGTTCCCATGTATCGAATATGTTATTATCATTAAGACCATGCTGGTTCTTGAATATACTTTGTCTAATTTTTGATGGTTCTGCAATACCGATTACCTTCATCTGATCAGGGATATTTGAAGCGTAGAGGGAATATCCCCACCCTCTATTTCCAGCACCAATAATAATACATGACAAAGGTTTTTCGAATTTTTTGTGGTCAATATTACTAGATGCCTCAATTATTTGTACATCGTTAATAGAATTATTTGGTTTTAAATCAACCAATGCCGGAGCAGCAAGACAAGTGACCCCAATATTTTTAATTGCTTCACGTCTGGTAATATTTTTACTCATCTAGACACCTATAAAATCTAAAAATATTTCAATTATTCTACAAGTAAACTATATTTGGATACATTTGTCTTAACTAACATCACACGACTTACACGTGTAAGCATTTTTATTATTCATATACTAATTTAATAGTTTCTATTGAATAATGTCCTAAATTAAATGGAATTTTAAATTTTTCGTGATTAATTTTTTCTATTGGTTCTTCAATTAAATTGGTTTGATATGCACCTTTAATATTTTGGAAACTATTTAAATCTATTTTAGTAGCTTCGCCAAGCATATTGTAAAATCTTAATATTACATCTTCAGAATCATCATCTTTTTTGATTGTTGAAATAATTGCACTACTGTTATTAAGAGAGAAAAAACTTTTCTCTTCTTTTAAATTTGCATCTGTATATGCTTTTGGATTTACGACAACTTGAAGTTTTTCGTTAGCCTCTTTCCCAAATGCAAATCCATTATCCCATCCAGCATTATGGGAAGTTAAAGAAAACTTGAAATGATGATCACCTGTTTGAAGATATTCATTTCCTTCACCATGACAGCTCTTTCTAGAAGATAAAAGCAAGGGTTGCAATATTGTATTTTCAACCGGATTATTAGTTGGATCAATATAATCAGCTACTGCAACACAAGAACTTAAAGTAACTCCAAAATCACTATTGTTTACGCCTATCCAATTTTCAATACCTCTTGGATGAACATTTTCACATAGAGTTGTATAACGTTCACCGGCAGCACCATCAATCTCATCTTTTCCTACCTCGGAAACTCCAAAAGCTGTTTCGTACGATACTTTTCCATTTTTCATATTCACTGGGAATGCAAAGCGATATTCGCGATATAATGTTCCATCCCAATTTAGTAAGGAAGTCTCAAAATCTATCTGCTTGATCGATTTGTATAAGAATACTTTCTGTTCAACAACTGCATTCCTAATCTGTTGCCTCATTTTAAATAGGCTAAACACCGGTCCATTTTCAACCAATTCCCAACCCGTTTTATAATTACCGGTTTTGTCAAATCCCTCCATTGTAGGCTGTTGAATATCAGCAAATTCACCGGCACCATTTCCTTTAGATTTCATTGTAAATATTTCACCACCGAGGAATTTAGAAATGTCTAATATCTCTTTATCTAACTCTTTGTCATAAATACTTTTAATTCCTCCGTTGCCGAAATCAACTCGATAAAATTCACTTTCTTTAGAAGACGATTTCAATTGTTCAATTTTTTCACCACTTGTCTTAACGTAAAATGTTTTGTACCCAATGGAGGGAATATCCTTAGCAATAAAGTTCACATTTGCTGATTTAATACTTCCATTTGGATTAGCAGCTAATTTATTTAATTGAATATCAAGTTCATTTCCATCAGCATCAATAAGCGCAACAGAATAAACATCATCTTTGTCAAAGGAAATTCCAAAGCTAGCTGGATCTGATCTTTTCCAGCTAAGACTGTTAAAAACAACTATCGGTATACCTTTATCATTAGCAACAGCAATCTTTGAGGCAAGCGAGTTTATAGCATTTTCCGTTAATTGTTTAGCTTCATTTCTTGCAAAAACAAACTTGCTTAAAAACAGATTATCCGTTATCTCTCCACCTTTACCACCCCAGCCATGATCGGGATATATTTTAGCTTCCCACGCTTTAGCTAGTCTTTCGGTCGGATATCCTGAAAATGAATTTTCCGTAAGGGCATCAATTGTTGAAAATTTTTCAGCAACAGTTAATAGAATATCTCCTTCCCTGCTTGCCTTTAATGCCTCATAATGCGAAGGTCCATGAATATAAAGCCAGACTGCCGGTCTTTCTCCTTTTATTGTTTTAATTTTATCTGCTGATTTTGTCACATCTTTAAGAAATTCTTCAGCTGTAACTATTTTAAATTTAGGAAGTTGAATATCTACTACCTCTCCTTTGTCCTTCTGCAACTGATTTATGCTTTCCCAATTTCTAATTATGTGACTATAATCCTTTGCCGGACTCATATCCCAATCAGATAAAATCGGCGTAATATTAGTAGGATTTTTTTGAGAATATAAATCTTCCCAATCCATTGAAAATTCAGCCAAGAAATTAGCAGCTTCATATACATTTTTATGTAGTGCACCATAAGAGTTAGAATAATGTCCTGGAGTATAAGTAGTTATAAAAGATCCATCAGGACTGAACCAATTATACAATCCTTTTTCATGTCTGCTTATTACCATATAATCTGTTCCCGATTTTTTTAATATCTGAGGCATCTGCAAGACTCTACCGGGAACGTCAACGTTCCAATAAACTTTCGCGTCATAATTAAATTCCTTTTTAAGCCATTTTGCGCCGAAGTAAAATTGCCTAACCAAGGCTTCACCAGAATACATTTCTTCATACGGTTGTATAAAATTTGATCCGCATGAGATTTTCCCTTCACGTAATAATTTTGTAATACCATCTTTTTTATCCGGATGACGCTGAATAAATTCTTTTAACATGAGTGCATCTTCAACATCAAAACGATACGAAGGGTCTGAAATCATTGCTTTTTCATAAAGAGGAGTTAGCAGCATTGTATCTCGCTCAATAACACATTTTTCGGGGGTATCCATCCAAGCAATGTCCTGATGGCTCGAATTCATTAAATATATTTTCCCTGAACTTAACTTTGAATTCGATAATCTTAGTAGGTTTTTCACTGTGTGCGGTTTATAGATACGTTTAACTTCAATTATAACATTATCATCTTCGTGTTTTACATCATTAAGTAGTACAGTGTTTGAGAGTAATCTTTGTTTTTTAATATCATTTGCAAGATTTTCTAATTGAATTAAGTCGTCACTATTATCCCAAATAGAAAATGAATCATTTATTATATTTCTGTCAATGCTAAACTCACCAATAACTTCTGCGGCATCTTTAGCTATTTTAATTTTCCCTTCTTCATTCCCAATTTTATAGTTTAGCGTACTGCCTATATAACTTTGGGGAGCTGTAATTTTTATTTTACTGTGATTCCCGTGTGTCTTGATTCCAACATTTAACCAAGTTTCAAATTTTACACTTGCATGTAAATATCCTAAAACATCTTTAGCCTTGAAAACAATTATCCATGTTGGTTCACCTGCTGATTCCCCAACAATTTTAATTTTTACCGGTGCACCCGGTGTAATCCACTCGGACGGAGTATACATAGACATATAACCATGGCCATCATTGTGCTGGTCTTTTTGTATTGTAATATATTCTAACTTACCATCATCATCACTTCTAAAATATTTGTCTTCATCTTCACCGGAAATGAAAGTAAATCTTTGAACATCATTTACATAAACGAAAAATTTATTTTTCCGGTTTGTTAAATCAACAGCAGTCAACCAAGTGAACCAAACACCATCTCCACTAAAGTTCGAGGGAATCTCTTGTGTCAACCATTCAATACTCATATTCCCATTTGTACATCGAGTTAACAAACCATCTGTTACATCATTTCTTAGACTGAAGTATGAGAGGTTATTTTCACCAATATTTTTTGAAAAACCTTCAAAGTGATTGACGGTTTTCCGGGCAAAGTTATATTGTTTCATCAAATTAATCTTCTCCCTATCATTTGAGGCTATAATGCCTATTGTAAAAAAGATTGAAATAATGATTATTCTTTTAATCATTTCATGTCTCCACTTATTATTTTGGTACTTCAATCACCAAATATTTTCAATGAGTTGGAACCGATATTCTATAAATTATTACAAACTTTACTTGCTATTAAGTAATAAAATATATTTATATTATTATTAAATTTGTTACTTATAAAGAAACTTTTTTATAAAAAAATATACTTCTACATTTTTACAGCGGTCGATTTTATACATGAATTATTTCATTTTTTCGAAAGAAGGGCATCGTCTAACAGGTTTAGAATTTATAAAAAAGTTCCCATACATCAGAGCATTTGGTCATGAAAAAAACCTTGATATTCGCTCTACATCTCTCCCATTGCATTACAATAAAGGCATTGAAATTTGCTATGTTACCAAGGGAAGGTATGACTGGAAGGTAGAGAAAGAAAAATATACATTATTACCTGGAGACGGCTTTATTACTTGTCCATGGCAGTATCATGGAAGCGACCGAGGAGTTTTTGATATCGGTGAAATCTGGTGGATTATTATTACTCCGAAAGTTTTTAATCAAAAAGGGAAATTCCATTTAACTAGATCTTCAAGCTTTAATGAAGAACAAGAAAAAATCATAGGAAAAACATTAGCAAATAATACTCGTCCAGTGCTATATAAAAGCAAAATCCTTACAAACTATTTTGAATCATTATTTAATGAACTTAAGAACAGAGAATTCGGTCATGAAATAAAAGTACGGCATATTATTGAAATCATCTTAATGTCGGTTGTACGTTTAATCCAGAGACAGGAAAAACAAGAAGTAAATGATTCTAAAATAATTTTAAATTTAGAACAACAGTTAAAAGGCAATTTGGCTTATCCATGGTCGGTAAAAGAAATGGCAGAATTAAATAGAATGGGTACTACATCGTTTAATGAAATAGTAAAAAAGCTTACCGGCTTTACACCATCAAGTTTTTTGATACATATGCGAATAAATTCCGCAAAAAATATGCTGCTTGATCCTAATAAAAAAATCACTAGAATTGCATATGATTGCGGATTTAGTTCATCCCAACATTTTTCAAGTACATTCAGACAAAGAACTGGGGAATCACCAACCAAATTTAGGGAAAGAAATATAATAGCTCTCAATCATTAATTACTGTTGAAAATCTTTTCACAACTTCTTAGATGACGAATAAAGAATCAAATATATTATTGATCAAAAAACTACAAGATAAAGACGTTCGTTTTATTGTTGATAAATTTAGGATATTTTATTGCGAAGGTGGTTATAAGTTTGGGCCACACAAACATGAACATATAGAGATTAATTATGTAAAACGCGGGTCGTGTAGAATGCGTTTTGCTGATGTTGAAGAAATATTCAATGAAACAGATTGTATGGTGCTGCTTCCTGGAGTTGAACATTATTTTTATATTCCCGAAAATAAAAATTGTATCCTTGTTCAACTGGAATTTCAAATAAATGAGTATAATTTTTTAAACCAGTATTCTAATCTAAAAGATAACTTCTTATTTTTCCATGAGATATTGACTCATTCGAATGATTATTTTAAAATTTCCGGCGATACAAAGATATCGCTTGTAATAGAAAGAATTATCGATGAGCTTAAAAATGAGCAGGATGGATTCGAAGAACTAACGAAATTATATTTTAGCGAATTATTCATTCTTCTATCAAGAAATATTAAATCAAAAAAAAACGTTTCCAGAATAAAACATTCTAATAGATTTATTCATAATGCAATCGAAATAATTAATAATAGATTCGCTGATAAAATTACGATAGAAGAGATTGCAAAAAAATGTAATGTCAGTAGCCGCTATCTCAGAAAGGTATTCCATAAAGAAATGGGATTGAATTTATCTGAATATATAAAATCGCTGCGGTTACAAAAGGCAAAAGAGTTGATGGATAATTTAAATCTGAACCTTACAAATATCTCACAACAATCCGGATTCTCAAACCAACAGTATTTTTGCAAGGTATTCAAAGATAGTGTTGGCGTTTCCCCAAAGGAATATAGATTGAATCTGTTCCGATTATCGAAATAATCTTTTTTACTAGTTCCGAATTTTATATTCTAAATACTCAAATAAGTATTATTTTTTGATACTACAATTAGAGTAACCTATATGAATTCAAAAGATAGAGTTCTTTATTCACTCAATCATCAGAAAACCGATAGACCTCCAATTTTCGTTTCGGTTACGCCTCAGATTGGCGAAGTATTAAATAAGTACTTATCAATAAAAGATGTCGGGTTAGTAAATTCATTTTTCGCTAACCGAATATCCTATACAAAAGCTTTAACTGAACTTGGTAATGATTGCATATGTGTTGCCGGTTGCTGGCCAGATGATTTTACACCTTTTAAAGATGAAAAAGGCACAGTAACTGATGAATGGGGTATAAAATGGAGAAGTACAGGAACATATGATGAGATGATTGAGCACCCCCTTGCACAGGTGGAAACCGTAAACGATCTTGATTTTTTCAACTTTCCGGATCCCCTAGCAAAGGGACGGTTTGACTTTGCAAAGCAGCAAATAGCCAAATATGGAAATGACTTTGTAGCGATAGGAGAGCAGGAGTGCACGGTCTTTGAATTATCCTGGTATTTAGTTGGACTGGAAAAATTCTTAATGGATTTAATACTGAGGAAACCTTATGTTGAACCTCTACTGGATAGAGTAATGGATATTAATTTGAAGCAAGCCTCTAAGTTAATTGAGTTAGGAGTGGATATTATCTGGACAGGCGATGATATGGGAAATCAAGACGCGATGATGTTAGCTCCTGAGGAATGGAGAAAAATATTTAAACCTCGAATGCAACATGTATTCAGTTCTCTGAAACGAATTAATCAAGATATTAAAATTGCATATCATAGTTGTGGTGCAATTCGTCCAATTATTCCCGATTTAATTGAAATTGGATTGGATATTCTAAACCCCCTTCAACCACTTGCTAAAAATATGGATGCTCAATTACTAAAGAATGATTTTGGGAAACATCTATCCTTCTTCGGTGGAATTGATATACAATATTTATTGCCAAATGGCAGTGTAGAAGAAATCAAGTGTTCAGTAAGAGAAAAAAAAGAAATCCTTGGAGAAAACGGTGGTTACATTTTAGCACCGGCACATAATATTCAACCAGACACTCCATTAGAAAATATTCTTGCATTTTTTGAGGCAGCAAAAGAAACCTAAAAGATATTATGGGAAATAAAATGAAAAGAAATCGCTTAACAGTAGTACAACTTATTATTGTTGCTTTTCTAATTCTGTGCAATAGAAGTTTTACTCAAGAAATTTTAAATTTTGATAATGTTGAAGTATTTGGAGTGTCAAAGTCTGTAATGTGCCTTGATGGTATATGGAAATTTTCAACGAAACCACCAACAAAATTTTGGGAGCAAGAAATTAACCAAAATGATTGGAGAGATATACAGGTTCCAGGAGAATGTGCAATGCAAGGGTTCCCAATAAAACATGATGTGCCTTATGTTTATAAAACAAGAATTTCTATTCCATATGACTATAATAACAAAATAGTTAAACTTAAATTTGATGGAGTGTATAGTTTTTCCAGAGTGTGGATAAATGGAATATTTATTCGAGATCACAAAGGAGGGTTTACCACTTGGGAATGTGATATAACAGACTATGTAACAGCAGGAAATAATGCAGATTTAACAGTTGAAATAATAGATAAAAAAGATGATATTTCATACGGTAGCGGTTATGCGAAACATCAGATCGGTGGAATCTTAAGAAGCGTGTGGTTGCTGGCATTGCCTCAAAATAATATGAAATATATTAATATTGAAACGGATTTAGATGATAATTACAAGAATGCAAAATTAAAAATTGATTTAAAAACATCAGATGAAGAAAAAGCTTTCGTAATGTTTGAACTGTATGATTCTGAGGGAAACAAAGTAGATATCGGGACAAATAGATACCCCATAATTAACCAAGAGCAAACGATTTCAATAGATATTATAAATCCTAAAAAATGGAATGCGGAACATCCGAATCTTTATACATTAAAAACTATGCTTTCTGATGAATATGGAAATGTTACTTATTCAAAAGCACAAAAAATCGGTTTTCGAGAAGTTGAGGTTATTGGAAACAAAATGCTGGTAAATGGAAAGCCCGTTAAACTTCGTGGCGCCTGCAGGCATGATATTCATCCATTGTTAGGAAGAATGTCCACACCTGAATATGACAAAAAGGATGTTTTATTAGCAAAAGAAGCTAATATGAATTTTATTCGAACATCTCATTATCCTCCATCGGAATCATTTTTAAACTATTGCGATGAATACGGGATTTATGTTGAAGATGAATCGGCCGTATGCTTTGTGAATACACATCGCTCTGCAGGATACCGTGAGTTAAAGCAATCAGGACCAAAATTCGAGGGCCAATACTTATCTCAAGTAAAGGAGATGGTACATTTTCATAGAAATCACCCCTCAGTAATTATTTGGTCAATTGGGAATGAAAGTAAGTACGATAAACACCTTCAAAAATCATATGATTACATAAAAACTGTTGATTCAACCAGGCCAGTTATTTCGAGTTACCCGGGTTTAGTACCCGACTCAGCTAAATGTTATGACATCCTAAGCATGCATTATCCATCATATACAGGGAATATGTCACCTCAATATGGAATTGGAATAAAGAAATTTGAGTATCAAAAAATGCCTGCATTATTCGATGAATGGGCACATGTAGCTTGTTATAACCTGCCTACACTTAGAACTGATCCAAACGTAAGAGAATTTTGGGGACGAAGTTTGGATAGTACGTGGATGAATTTATTTGAAAGTGAAGGCGGGCTGGGAGGTGCAATCTGGGGTTATATTGATGAAACATTTATGATGCCTAAATCAATTGAAGGATTTAATGATTGGTGGGGAATTCAAGAAATTAAGGGGGGAGAAGAAGTTTATAGAGGGCCGACAATTGGTTACGGTGAATGGGGAATAATTGATACATGGAGAAGGAAGAAACCTGAATTCTGGAATACAAAAAAGGCTTATTCTCCTACTAAAATATTGGTTAACGAAATTACTGAATTTAAAAAAGGGAGAGAAATTATTTTACCAGTTTACAACCGATTTGATCATACTAATTTCTCCGAAATAAAAATTAAATGGGAATACAATTCTTCATCAGGAATTATTAATTCTGCTGATATTGAGCCACATGAAAAAGGGTCAATTCTAATTCCAGGCTGTGATTGGGAAAGTGCGGGATTACTCAACATTAAGTTTTATAATTATGATGATTCATTTATTGATGAATATAATATAAAGATTGGTATTACAGAAAATAATATTCCCGATTTAAAACCTGGAAATCTAAAAGTAATTGAAGAAAACGATTGTGTTGTCCTATCTGGCAAACATTATTCAGCAAAATTAAATAAAAGTACAGGACTGCTTGAAGATGTTATATCTAATAATGATACACTGATTAAGTCCGGACCATATCTAAACATTTTAGTTTTCGACAAAGGCGATTGGGCTACAGTTCCATTTTTCGATAAAGCTGTTGAATGGAAGCTAGATAATACTTCATATTCAATACAAAATGGTATTATAACTATTATTTCAAAAGGCTATTTTGATGATAGTATTTCTGTGAGTTACAACATTCGAATTGATGAAAGTGGATTACTAAAAGTCGATTATTCAGCTTTAAATACCCCAGCAGGAAAATTGATTAGAGAATCGGGATTAAAATTCAAAATTGGGAAAGAATTTGAGATGGTGAATTGGAATAGAGATTCATACTGGTCAGCTTATCCAGATTACCATTTAGGAATGCCGATAGGAAATATAAATTTAAATGATTGGGGAATTGCCAACTACAAAAAATTTCCAAACCACCTCTGGGAAAAAGATATAAATGATTTTTATTATCAAGGGATTGAGAAAAAATTACCGCTTAGTAAAATAGCTTTATCAACAAAAGAATATATATATTTCTTTGGGTTATCAACAAAAAGTGGTTCGGAAATTATGGTTCAGGACTCGGGAAAGAAGGCATGCAGAATTGATAAAACTGACGACGGATACAATTTATATATCACTGATAAATGGGATTATGCCAGCTTAAAATGGGGCAACTACCAGAAAAATATAAATTTTAAAAGTAAACTAATGGGTTCTGCTACATTAAAAATTCAGTAAGGAAAATTAAAAAGTATACTACCTCAGAGTAATCTTGAGGTAGTATCTATATCACAAATATCAATATTTGAAATTTATTCAAAAATAAAATAACCGTTTCCCCTTTTCTTGCACAAACAAATCGCTTATTAGAAGTAAAAAATAATTAGTTCATTAAAAGTTAATTATCATGTTTTTTATCCAATACTTTTATTAAACCATCTTGGTAAATAGTAATCTTTGCCTTTCCATCTTTACTTTTAATTATTGCTTCAAACTGGGATGGTGTCGAATATAATTCCGGTGGCCACCTATAATTTTTAAGATTTACTTCATCAGGAATATCTAGCATACCAAAATCATTAGTATATTTGCCATTTTTAATCTGATAATCTTTTTGTGCATAATAAACGTTTCTCAATGCCCACTTTGCATCTTCATCATTATCATAATTAAATTCAACAATTCTATCACCAACATTTATTTCAGTAAACTGTACTAAACCCCAGGTTTCCGGAGCATGCATTGCAATTAACCCTTGTGGAGACCATACCCAATTATTCTCCGGATAATGTTTCCCTGTGGTAGGATTATTTTTTTTCTCATACTTTCCATCAATTACCTCTGTTTCCCACTGTACCCTAGAAAATCCTACTTTCCATTGATCCCCATCATAAGGCGGACTTTTAGATTTAGTCATTTCACTTAATGCTTTCCAAGGATAAGCAACTTCAATAATCCAATATTCATCTTCATCGCTCGGATCATTAATGGTCCCTTTTATACCTATAGCTGTTTTTAATCCTTGAATATCCCATCCATTTAGTGCTACATTTTCATCATCTCTGTATGGTTTGGTAATTAGTAAATCCCATTGAGTATTAAATGCATTAATTTCAAATTCGTAATATTTATGGGTATCACCATCAGGATCAATAAATATTTCAAAATCATTATCATAAAATACAACAGCATCTCGTTCTGTTAATTTTGCCCAGATATGCGGTTCTTCAAGTTTAGCAGCAAAATAGAAATATTCGTCATCCCAAAGCATTTTTACTCTAGTTTGATAGTATGGTTTTGGTTTAAGATCACCCTCAATATCAACAAAATAATTTGTCCATTTGGCTTTAGACCAAGAACTTTCATCCATTTTCCCATCAATTGAAATTTCATCAATTGTTTGATAGCATACGTACTTTTCAGGATTGTAGGGTATTTTACTCCGTGGGAACTTATTTACTGCCTGACAGCAGACTAAACTGCTTATTACTAATGTAAGAACGATAGTTTTTTTCATATAAAATTCCATTGATTTATAAATAATCTTCTAATACAGGTATAAAAATCATTATCAACTATTTAATAGGTAATAGTTTTCTTGCCTCAGCCTGTACATCATGGTTCTTAAGGTCAATGCTTTGAATCCTAAAAACATACTTGTATCTTTTCCCGGATTTTAATGTATACTCTTCATGTACAGGCGCTCCCCAACTATCATCGCCACCAACTCCCCTTTGTTTGAAGTCAATATTAATAGTAATATCCTTTCTTTTTGGAAGCTCTATTGAATGCTTAGCGTTTTCTAAATCATCCATAGAATATGGCCATGCACTTACGGAAAGTGGGGTTAAGCCACTTATTAATATCCCTCTTCCTTCATTATTTGTCCAAGTAACCCATCTAACATCACTCCTGTTCGCATTCTCTTGCGGTCTTACATATTCATGAATTAGATTATTAACCTTACCTATGTACTTTCCAATTGCTTGACCAGTTTTCTTATCCCAATACGATTCATGCGGACCTCTACCAAACCAAGACATATTTTCATACTCTCCTAAGATTTCAGATTGCATTCCTATTCTTGGCAATTCACCAATTGTATCATTTTTTGAATCGAGAATATTTTCGATAAATATTTCACCATTTGCAAAGACTGTATAATTTAAATATTGAACTGATTCCACATCTTCCAAATCAATTTTAAATTCTATCTTGACTATTTTTTTATCAGCAGATATACTACTTGACCTGTTTATGTTTTCAACTTTTGAAAAAGTGTTTTTCCACAATGCAGATTTTTCATGCAACTTATTTCCCTTATCATTGTCAACAGGTGCTCTCCAATAATTTGGGGATAGTGATTTTGATAATATTTCTTCACCATTAAAATCCAATTTTGAAATACATCCGAATTTATTAATAGACACTTTTATATTTTCATTACTAACAGTGGTTGAATGATTATTTCGATTTAAAGTTAATTCATTGTAATTACTCAGATCAACAAAATCCGCAGACTCTGAAACGATCGGTAATTTATATTGATCCCATGCAACGGTATGCCCTTTAGGTGCCCAGCTTGTTTTATTTGGTAAGGCGAAAATAAATTTCACGAAATACTCAGCGCCAGGAATGCTTTGAAGATCTTTAACTTCAATTTTTACCGGTTTCCATTCACCAGGTTTTATACCTAATCTTCCAAAGTTTCCGGATTTGACTATTTCGCCATCAGCTATAATTTCCCAATTAGTTTCAAACTGATTTAGATTAGTAAAAAAATATTTGTTATGAACAACAAATTTCCCCTCTTCAGGATAAGCTGGATATACCTTAATGTACTGATAAACCTTTTTAGTTTCGAAAAGTTGGGGATTTGGCTTACGATCAGGTAACACAAGTCCATTAATATTAGAATGTCCCGAATTAAATTCGTCATTAAAATCTCCGCCGTATGCCCAGTACCTGTTACCATTTTTATCATACTTACTTAATCCTTGATCAACCCAATCCCAAATACATCCACCTTGAAGTGAAAAGTATCGTTCAATTTCATCCCAATAGTCTTGCAGATTTCCCGTACTGTTACCCATAGAATGAGAGTACTCGCACATAATTAGCGGCATATCAGTTCTATTTTTTCCATAATTTATGAGTTTATCAAACCTTGGATACATTGGTGATACAATATCAGTATGCTCTGATTCCCACCCAGCTCCTTCATAAAGAGTAGGACGAGTAGGATCATTTTCTTTTATCCACTTATTAGTCACAATAAAATTTTGTCCCCATCCCGACTCATTTCCTAGTGACCAAATAATTATTGAAGGATAATTTTTACTCCTCTCCACCATTCGTATTGTACGATCTAAATAAGTTTTTTCCCAAAGCTTCTGTTTACTTATCTGAGTCTCTTCTTCCCAAAGCAAACCATGACATTCAATATTTGCCTCATCAATTATATATAATCCATATTCATCGCAAAGCTCATACCACAGTGGATCAGTTGGATAGTGGCTATTTCTAACCGTATTAATATTGTTCTGTTTCATTAGAAGGATATCATTGATCATAGATTCTCTTGTAATCGCATGTCCAACATCCGGATCATGTTCATGGCGGTTTACACCTTTTACATATATCGGGACACCATTAACATTTAATAATCCATCGATAATTTCAACTTCACGAAATCCAACTTTTGCAGCAATTGTTTCGAGTATCTCATTTTTAGAATCAGTTAAGGTGAGAACAAGTTTATATAGGTTTGGAGTTTCAGACGTCCACTTTAGTGGATCTTGAATATCAGCTGATATTAGTTTCGTTATCGAATTTTTACTTTCAAGTTCATTAAAAAAAACACTTGATTGTTTAATTAATTCATTGTTTTTATCAAATAATTGTGATTTGATCCCACCTTTCCTACTTATATTTTTACTTAGATTCTTAATATCCACTTCTATATTCAATGCAGCGTCTTTATACTCATTATCAAGATCTGTTGAAATAAAGAAATCATTTATATGTAGTAAAGGTTTTGATGATAAATAGACATCTCTAAAAATACCGCTGAAGCGCCAGAAATCTTGATCTTCTACATAAGATCCATCACACCATCTATAAACCTCAACGGCAACTGTATTTTCTCCATCTTTAAGATATGATGTAATATCAAACTCTGCAGTAGTTCTTGAACCTTGACTATAACCAACAAGCTTACCGTTTATCCATAAATAGAACGCAGATTCGACACCTTCAAATGAAATGTACGTTTGCCTCCCGCTCCATGAAGTTGGAACAGTAAATGATCTGCGATAGGAACCGACAGGATTATAATCATGAGGAATCTTGGGCGGATCTATGGGGAAAGGATAGATTGAAATTGTATAAATAGGATAACCAAATCCTTCCATCTGCCAATTTGATGGGACATTGGTTTCATCCCACTCAGAAACATCATAATCTGGGGAATAAAATTTTACAGGGCGATCCGCTGGTTTCTTTACCCAATTGAACTTCCAAACTCCATTAAGCGTTACATAATTAGGAGATTCTTTTCGGTTTAATTTTTTTGCAGATTCTATATCGTTAAACGAAATAAATGTTGAATGAGATGGTTCTTTGTTAATACTTACAATTTGCGGATTTTCCCAATGTTTAACTCCATCAACTTTGTCATAAGGGAGTTCTTGTGCTGATGCCAATTTAAATATAAAACAGAAGCCGAAAATAATAAGTTGTAATTTTTTCATTTTTAATCCATAAATTGTGAAATACAGATAAGACTACTGGATCTTTAAAATTATTCAACTATTATTTCATCAATAAAAAGCCAAGCTTTTCCACCAGCACCTTTATGAAATGATGGACATCTTCCAACATTTTTTGCATAAAATTTTATATATCTTGATTTCACATTATCCGGTTTTTCAACAAAAGTTTTTATTTGCCCTTCAGTTCTTTCCTCTACCTTATTTTCACAGATTACTACCGGTTCACTGAATTTCACACCATCTTCTGAAAATGCAATTGTAGCTTTCTTTGGGAAAAATATCCACGAGCCTTGATTTTCAAGTAAATTAACAGATACTTTTTTGACATCTATTACTTTTCCAAAATCTATCATTATATCAATATCATTTTCTTCAAAACCCTGCCAATAAGAATCTCTAAAATCTAATGTGCCTATTTGCCCATCAATAATTCCATTTTCACCTCCGGCAGTATAACCTTTGTGAAATTTATTATTCCCTAAAACTCTTGGATAAATTAAACCATCATTTTCATAGAATGGATTATTTTCATCATATACAATTGTTTTAGAAAACTGCTTCACAATCGTATTTGATGGTTTAAGGTTTGCACCAAAAACCTTCGCTTTAAATGTGAACGATTCATTCATCTCAAAAGGTTTTGAATATAGCATTGAATTTTTATTAGGTTCCGAACCATCAATAGTGTACCCAATTTCAATATCATTAGAAAAAGCATCGAGTTTAACAGTAATGGTATTAGCAAACAAAGATTTATACGGCTCTATAGTCGGCATAAAATATTTGTCGTAAACAATCGGTTCGATATTTTTACTAATTTTTGAATTTGGTCTATCAGTTTCTTTTACACCAAAATTTTTATTTGGTTTATCTCCCATCTCATATTCAATAATAGAGCCTCGAAGAACGTCTTTATGGGTAAAATATGTTTTATTATAATTCTTAGAATTTAGTTTTGCCGATTGTATGAATTTATTATTTGCACTATTGTTGTTAGCAATAATTTTAAAATTATTTCCGTTTGGTAGGTGAACTGTAATTTTATCGAATAATGTACTGCCAATTACATATTCATTGCTTCCTGGTAAAACAGGATAAAAACCTAAAGCGCTAAAGGAATACCATGCCGACATTTGCCCGCAATCTTCATTACCACACAATCCTCCTCTACCTGAATTAAAAAAATCATCCATTATTTTCCTAGTATAATATTGAGTCTGCCACGGATACCCACAGTAATTATATAAATACGAAATGTGATGACTAGGTTCATTCCCTTGAGCATATTGCCCTATTAATCCGGTTACATCAGAAGGCATTTGATACTTTTCTGGATCAGCATCTGTTGTAAAAAGAGCATCTAATTTTTCTTTAAATTCTTTATCCCCGCCAATTAAACTAATAAGCCCGCTAACATCCTGAGGAACAAACCAAGAATACTGCCACGAATTACCTTCAGTAAATTCACCGGATCCAAGATAAGATGGTTCAATTGGGTCAAACGGGGTTTTCCAAAATCCACTATTGAATCTTCCTCTCATGAATTTCGTTTCATAATCAAATACATTTAAATAATTTTTAGCCCTGGACATATAATATTTATAATCTTCTTTCTTTCCCAAATCCTTTGCCATTTGCGCAATACACCAATCATCGTATGCGTATTCAAGTGTACTTGAAACGGCATCATGCGATTTATCTACAGGAATAAAACCCTTTGTTTTATAGTAGTTTATCCCTCTTTCTTCTCCCATCGCACTACTAATCATGGCCTCATAAGCTTTTTCTATATCAAACCCTCTTATTCCTTTCATATATGCATCAACAATAACCGGAACAGAATGATATCCAATCATTGTCCAGGTTTCATTAGCAGCTAATTCCCACACCGGAAGCTCACCACTTTCTTCATATTTTGTTAATAATGATTTTATTAAGTCAGTTGTTAATTTTTCATCTAATATTGTTATCAATGGATGCAGTGCTCTAAAAGTATCCCAAAGAGAGAATATTGTGTACATATTAAAGTCTTCAGCTACTTTAACCTTACCATCCATTCCCATATATTTACCGTCTGCATCACTAAAGAGATTTGGAGCTAGAAAGGTATGATAAAGTGAAGTATAATATGTGATCTTTTGATCCTTTGTTCCTCCTTCAACCTCAATCTTTCCTAGCAAGTTATTCCAAAGCATATTTGCATTCTTTTTGACTTTATTAAAGTCCCAATGAGGTATTTCTTCAGCTAAATTCCTTTTTGCTCCTTCCATACCAACGTGAGAAATACCAATTTTTACAAGTAATTCTTTTTCTGAGTTTAGATTGAATTTTAAAGCAGCTTTTACAGAGCTAGCAGTAGCAGAGTTGCCCTCAATCTCTTTGTTATCTTTTGAAATAATACGGTCAATAATTTCTTCAGAAAATTCGGCGTAGAAATACACAGTATGTCTCTTTGCCCATCCGCTAGATATTCTATAACCTTCTATTGTTTTTTTATCAATAATGTTTATATATGACTCGATTGTAGCATCTTGCAATCCATGAAATAAATCAATTATAACATTTGCATCTTGCCCATTTTGAAATACATACTTATGAAAACCAGATCGCTTTGCTGTAGTTAACTCTACATCAATACCGTAGTCATCCAAAAATACAGAATAGTAACCGGGAGATGCTTTATCCTTTCCTTGAGCAAATCTTGATCTATATCCATCATCAGGATTTTCTTTTGTCCCTGCATTAAATTTCACACTGCCTGTAAAAGGCATAAAAAGAATATCTCCATAGTCTGCAACACCGGTACCACTTAAATGGGTATGGCTAAAGCCAATAATTGAACTATCCGATGCATGGTATCCGGAACACCAATCCCATCCTTCTGTTCCGGTATCCGGACTTAACTGCATCATTCCAAAAGGCATGCTTGCTCCCGGGTAAGTATGTCCATGCCCGTCAGTCCCAACAAAAGGATTTACATATTTAGTATAATCTGTTTGCGCTGAAATCATTCCAAAAGTAACCAGTATTGTTAAAAAATATTTTTTCACAGTTATTTTTTCCTTTTAATTTCACATTACAATTATTTTTGAACGGTACCATCATCAGTAACATCTCTTTTCATAGTACTTAGTTTCTTAAACATTTTTTTTAGATCATTAATGCCGCCAATGCTAAACCACGTAATTGCTAATATTGAAGCTCCCAAATTTGCATAAATATATACTTTCCAAAATGTCATCCAAGATTCATCTGTAACTTCAGAATACAAATTATAGATTGTCCCATAAATGAAAACTAGTACCCAAATTATAGTCCAAGTATATGTACCGATGTAAATTATTTTGTCACCTCTGGTAAATTCCTTACCCATTCCTAAGGCCTTCCAACCACGTTTTTCTGTTTTTTTAATAATTTTAATTTCGTCGACAATTTCATATTTACCTCGATGAAGCATTTTATCCATATTAAATTCTTTCTTTTTCCCTAGTAATGAAACAATGATATAGACGAGTGCTGATATAGCCATTGCTAAACCCCAAAACATTTGTCCATTTATAAAGAAATCATCAACAATCTGATGGATTATAATTCCGCCGACCGCAATTACAGAACCGGTGATAAGGGCACTCCAAGCTGCTGCAGTTGTTCCCCTTTTCCAATATAATCCACCAATAATTACCGCACCAGAACCACCTGTAAAAATGGCTCCTGTTATAGCAAAAAATAAGAATATGTATTCACTCTGTTGAAAAATCATACTGAAACAGAAAATAAATATTGCTACTCCAATAATTGAATATTTTAAAACCTTTATGTGCTGTTCGGGCTGAAATGGTTTTTTCCTAAATGGCATTATTATATCTTGAATAAAAATACTTCCCCAGGAATGCAAGTAAGTATCATGAGTACTAATAAATGCTGCCAACATAATTGCTGCAAATGCTCCCATTATTCCAACAGGAAGAACTTCCGAAAGGACTAAAGGAATTCTTACTTGATTTTGAATTGCCTCTGAATCAACACTGTTCAGCATTGATTGTACTGACGTAGCAATAGCAGAATAGTCGGCGTTATTCATCACTACATATGCAACAATAGGTACGAAGACCACAAATAAATTCCACTGCGGAATATTTCTCCAATTACTTAAGACTTCTCCCATCTTAGCTTCATGAGCAGAACTAGCTGAAGAATTATACGCTTGCGTTCCCTGCCATGAAAGTTTACCATAAACTAGGCCAATAAGACCAATAACGAAGAACCAAAGATTAAAGTCTTCAACATGACTAGTTTTAAATGGGTTTATTAAGGAAGCATTTTCTGGAGCGCTCGTTAGTGTAATAAATATTGTCTCCCAATCAAAAGTAAAAATAAAGTATGTTACAATAATTATGAAAACAGAATTAACAAATATACCTTGAATAAAATCAGTTATAATCACAGCAATTTGGCCACCTGCAAAAACAAAGTAGAGGGCTATTAGTATTAGCATGAACATTATTACAGGGTATGATGAAATTTCAATTCCAAGTAGATTGAAAGATTGAGGCAAGCCACAAAAATAGATAAAAAATCTCGCTCCTACCGAAGGAAATATTCCAAAGTTTATTAAGCCGGAAAAGAACGCTAATAGACCTGCAAATACCCTAAAGTTTCTACTATATCTAATTTCAAAAAACTGAGCCATAGTAAGAGCTCTGGTTTGTCTAAATCTATAAACAACCCATCCGGAAACGGTAATTGCAACAATTACAATTATTTCCGACAAACGCCACCAGTTCATGTTAAATCCAGCGACATAATTTAACTCCAGCAATCCTACAATTGAAATTGCTCCAAGCATTGCCATACCTTGAGACATACTTACTACATATCTTCCGGCAGTTCTACCAGCCGCTAAAAAATCAGCAACACTTCTCATATATTTTTTGGATATAACAACACCGCCAACCAAAAAAGCTAATACAAGTAACACAATACACCAATCAATAATGCCCATACTCTTTTCCCTATATTATATTCTTACAACACATCTATTTCTAATTTTAATTCTGTCCTAATACTGATTCTTTAGTAAATAAGGTTTAGTTTTATACAAAACATAAATTAATTCACCAAAAAGAGTATTTGCCCAAGCAAACCATGAACGAGTAAAATTAGCAGGATCATCTTTATGAAAAGTTTCGTGCATAAAACCAGTATCTCCATGAGTATCCTTTAACATTTTTAGGCAATACTTAATTTCTTCATCATCATTAGTTGTAAAAGCTCTGATAATAATACTCATTGGCCAGACCATATCTAATCCAACATGAGGACCTCCAATACCTTCAGCGTACTTTCCTTTGAAGAAATATGGATGACCTTCACTTAGCAAATATTTTCTGGTATTCTGGTAAATTTCATCTTCTTGATCAATGCATCCTAAATACGGTAGTGCAAATAGACTTGGGACATTTGTATCATCCATGAATAATTGATTTCCATACCCGTCTACTTCATACGCATAAATTTTCCCATAGCTGAGATGTTCCCTAATAGCATATTTTTTGATACTTTCATCAACTTCATTCGCCAAATCTATACACTGTTTTGCAAGCTGATCATTCTTTGATATTTTATCCAGCATTTCAGCTAATTGTCTTAATGATACGACAGCAAATAAATTTGAAGGAATTAAGTATCCAAAAATACATGCATCATCGGATGGTCTAAAACTGGAATTGATCAGTCCACATGCTTTAAGCGGATTACCATAACCACCAAGAGGTAGTGTATCTGTAGCAACTGCAGTCGTTCTTTGAAATTTGTAAGGTCCTAAATTCTCTTTTCTCTGCTGTTCAACAAAAGTTTTCAGTACAAGCTGCATTGCAGAGACCCATTCTCCGTCGAAAGGAAATGTGTCTTTTGTTTCTTTCCAGTATCCGTATGCTAGCCTTATTGCGTAACAAAGTGAATCAATCTCCCATTTTCTCTCGTGAAGTTCCGGTTTCATATCCGTCAGATCAGATTCCCACTCACTACCTTCATCGCTATAATTAAAAGCATTAGCATAAGGGTCTATTAAAATACACTTTGTTTGGCGATTAATTACACCTGCAATTAGCCCTTTTAGTTCTTCATCTTTATTGACAAGTGATATATATGGCCATACTTGTGCTGTAGAATCACGTAACCACATTGCTTCAATGTCACCGGTTATTACAAAAGTATCCGGTTTACCGTCATTTTCTTCAAATCTAACAGTTGTATCCAGTGTATTTGGGAAACAATTTTCAAACATCCAAGCTAATTCTTTATCAACAATTTCACTTTTTACCTTCCTAATTGTTTCCTCCACGGCCTTGCTAGTAAAACTTCTTTCTCCAACGCTTGGTCTTTGCGAAATTAAATTATTACTAGCATATAAATTTTCTGACATATTCACTCCAATTATAGCTGTACTAGTAAGAACACGAGTTTTTTTTATAAATGTCCTTCTAGTAATTTCATTTTCCATTCGGGAATTCATTCAAATAATTATTTGCAAATATTATAGATACTAGAATATGATTCCAAATCCTATTTTAATTTGTCTAGGAGCAGAATACATAGCAGGATTCTCTACACGATCATAGTAATCATTATAATTGCTATGATGGTTAGCAACCTGAGCATCCCTAACTATTGTCGTATATGCTTGACCAGTTGAACCGTACACACTATTTTCATTAAGACGATCAAACAAATTGTATACATTTAGAGTTAGTTTGGCATTATAAGTATCAAATATTTTAAAGTGATAATATGTTGCTAAATCTACAGTATACCCTGTTGGTTTATAATCATTATTTTGATATAAATTAACGAGTGACAATGGACTTTCAGCTAAAGGTGAAAAAGTATATGGAGTTCCGGAGTTATAATATCCGGTTACTGTAACACCATAATTCTTTTCATGGTATCCTACTGTAGCATTTAATGTATGACGTTGATCCCAAGACATTGGCAATAATCTCTTGATAGGGTCCATACTATCTCCAGCACGGTCGAATGTTTGCTTTGGATCATCTGCATTGCCCTTAGTAAATTGTAAAGTATAGTTAATATTAGTAAAAATTGGTCCCGTAGTTAAATCCAACTTAACTTCTAATCCTCTTGCATTACCATAATCCTTATTTGTGTAAAGACCGTATTCAATTTGGTTATATGTTGAGATAACTTTCGTACTCAGTAAGTCATAAATATCCTTATAGAATAGTGCTAGTTCTAACCCCATTCCATCCATTATTTCTTGCCATATACCAATTTCATAGGTTATAGTCTTTTGCGGCTTTAATTGAGCGTTACCCATCGTAGTACCAAAATCATTTACTGGCACTCTAAAAATATTGTTTTCATACAATGCATACATTGGCGGCATTTGGAAAAAATGGCCATAACTAAATCTTAATACAGCATATTTACTAAGAGTGTAGGCAAGCCCTAGTCTTGGACTTAATTGGGTTTGAGGATCAGCCATTTTATATGAGGTCATCATACTATCTGGTAAATTTAATTGGTTTGAAGGATTTCGTCTATCAGTCGGATATCTCTGATCTGAATTAAAATGATCGTATCTTAATCCGACATTAATAACTAAATCATCATACTCCATCTTATCCTGAATATATCCTGATATTTCCCATGGTTTAGCAATATAAACTCCCAAAGTTTTTTCAGTAATTGGTTCTAACTCAAGTTCATAAAAAGGCCAATGTGCTTTTCCTGTACTATCAATGTACATAAAGTTTTCTTGAGGTAATCCGGACCATTTATTTCTTACATTAATTCTGTCTTGATCAATTTTATGTTTAATGTAAATTCCACCTGCTTTTAAACTATGATGATTTGATACTTGCCAGGTCATATCAAATTTTATGTTAGTATCTTCAAATCTCGATATTCCCCTACTTGGGCCGGCAATACCTCCAGTTGCAAATCCAGAATTTCCTGTCCCTTCATATCTAGAATGAAGATATCTTGGATCCAAAGGATCTTCATACTTATACACCGTACTATTCCGGTAAACATGTGATAATTTAAGTTCGTAAAATAACGAATTTGATAACATATGATTTATAGTAAAAGCGTTCATATAAGTTTCATTATAGCCAGTACGTAGATAATCTGGATTATATTTATGATAATGACTATAATCAGAATTCCCATCATTGTTGGCCAAAAATTCATTATCATTTAAACTAAATAAGTAACTTAATTTAATTGAAGTAATAGGTTTAAAAGTAAGCTTACCTAACAAGGAAATATTTTTGCTGTTCTTCATCGATACATATTCACCATCTCCAGTATTTTCTAAGTGCCAGCCTTCTTGTTCAGGGCTAATGAAATCATTGTAATCAATTGGATTAAATCGTCTAATTCCATTTAAATATCCATTTTTAAATTGATGACGATAGTTTACAAAGAATGACAACATATCGTTTATAATTGGACCTTGCAGATGCATTTTATAATCTTGGGATAGATTCAATGATAAATCATTATTGTTTAGTCCTATAAAAATATCGTTATTTGAAGTTAAAAAGTTTGCAAAATTTGTTGAAAAAGAGCCATGAAATTCATCACCACCATCTTTAGTTACTGCATTAACAATACCACTCATTGCGCGACCATATTCAGCATTAAAGGTACCTGTAATTACTTCAAGATCTTGCACCGCTTCCGCCTCAACAGTAACCATTTTACCTTCACCACTAAAAGATTCATCAACTTGGATACCATCCACCAGATATGTTACTTCAGTATTTCTTCCACCTCTAAAATGACCCACAACAACACCGGGCTGCATAGCAACAACTTGTTCCAAGTTCTCAACAGGTAATATTTCAATTTTATCTGCTGATATATTTCTTACGGAGCTTGTCTGGTCCTTTTTATTTTCTATTGCACTCGCAGTAACAACTACCTCTTCTCCTTCAATAAGAGCAATTTTCATTTGAACTGGCAGATTTACTGTACGATTTACAGAAACAGCTACATTATTAAATACCATGGTACCGTACCCGATCATTCCCACTCTAACTGTGTATGTTTTTGGGGAAACGTTAATAATGTAGAACGAACCATCTATAGCTGATGCTGCACCCATTGTAGTCCCTTCTAATATTATATTGACTCCAATTAGTGGTTCACCAGTATCAACATCGGTTACTATTCCGGATATTTTTCCTGTCGTTTGAGAAAATAACATCGATGGAATTAAAAGTAATATTATTACCCCCAAATTTTGTAAATATTTTTTTATTTTCATTTTTAACCTCTTAAAATATTCTAATTTTTGGCAATTTAGAAAGTTACACCAATTGAATATGTCAATGTATTGTCAAATATTCCAATATCCTTATAAGCAACATCCATTTTAATATTGTTGTTGTTTAACAATGTTAAATGTACACCGGCCCCTAAAGTTAATCCATATTCTGACTCATCCATGTATAATCCTCGGTATCCTCCTCTAAAGTAAAATTGTCCAAAACCAATAAATTTAATTCCATATTGAAATCCGACATTTACAGATTCGCTATTATTATTTGGATGCAAAGCATCTACTGCAATAATTACTTCTTGAGTTTCAGTAACAATTGGTTTAATTGATGCACCAACTCTAAATATTAGTGGCAGTTCCCAACCCTGTAATTTGTATTGACCTTCAATATCTTTATAATTACCATTTTCATTTGGGAGAATATCAACAGGAACCAGTAAATCAATACCCTCATACTTCAAGCTTGTGCCATAATTTGATATACTCATACCGATATTCAAACCATCTTCTCGATTACCACTAAACGAAAAGAAGTGAGAATTTATTTTAACACCTAGATCCAACGCTAAAGCATTCGCACTCATATGCCAGATTGATGAAGATATCCATTTTACCGAAGCTCCAAACCCAAACCAATCAGCTATTTTTCTACCATATGAAAGGCCAATTGAATACTCACCTGCCGAGTAAGTTTCTCCCGTTCCTTCTTGCATAGCCATTGTCGTCACTTCTGTTCTTCCGAAATCCATATTAGTTACACTTAATCCTAATGTACCTATTGAAGGAAGGACTATAGCAGCGCCAGCATACGAAACTTTGATATCAGCTATCCAAGGCTGATACATAAATAATACTTCGTTGGATTCTAGATAGCCTAAACCGGCCGGGTTCCAGTACATACTTGAGATATCTTCAGCTACACTCACGTATGCTTCTCCCATAGAATTTGCAGCACTACCAATTCCCATCTCTAAGAAATTGGCTGCTGTTGTCCCAACCCTATATGGTTTGTTTTGTCCAAACAATACATATGTGAACAACATCAATAGTATGAAGGTAACTTTGATCTTCATTTTTCCACCTGTTTGTTATTTATATAATTATTAATTTTTAACATTATACGTTATTAATTATTTATTTAATAACAGCAAACTTGCCAATTTTTTCTTTTCCAGTAATTCTTGACTTTACATGATAAATATACATCCCGGATGCTATCTCTAAATCCTCTCTGCTCAATAAATCCCAATGAACTATCCCATTACTTGACTCATTCTCTACAACTATATTATCTACAAATACCCCACTCGATGTGTAAATTCGTATCTCACACTCTGCCGGTATATGTGTGAACATTATCCTTCTGCGCTGATTCAAAAACTTATTCGCTACTGCAGGCTCCATCGAATTGGTCATTACGTAGGGATTTGGGACTACCTTTATATCTTCCATACCTTCTTCTAATTTTGTTGTATTTACCTCTATCGCCCCATTTACTCTAAACATTATTGAATCATTTTCGCTAAACGACCTGCTGAAATCATACCTATATATGTCTCCAGACTTAGGTAAACCACTCTCTTCCAACACTGACCTAAAATCAAATGCAAATACCGTCCCTCCCCACGATATCAACTGCTGACTACCTACCGCTCTTATCACTGTGTGTCCTACCAATATCTTATCTTCCAGAATATCATACTCTCCATTGCCATTTAAGTCCTCTACTACCATCTCTAATGTATCTACCTTTCCAATTATATCTAATGCACTCTGATTTATTACATAAAACGAAAAACTTTGATCAAATAGGTAATTCGGATCTTCACCCCTCTCTATGTTATTTATCCCGGTCCTTTTGTTTATCCTATTGACATAGGCCATCTCATTATCTGTGAATACTATATGATACTCATATGGGAATCCGTAATATTCAAAAAAACTATTCTCTATATTGATATTTGAACTCCCCTCTATCCATCCGCTATTTTCCTCATTTATACCATGCACCGGTAACGTAAGAGCATGCTCATAGGGGAAATATCCATTCATTCTTTCCATCTTTAATTGTATGCCATCAAATGAATTACTCAATATCTCTTCCCCTCTATAAAAATGAGTCTTAATTGCATTCGTTCCCCCATCCAAATACATCGTTGTTAGATCATCTCTCTCTAAAATATTTTGCATCGGAAATAAGCTTGAATTCTCTGCATATACCAACTCTTTCCCAGTAGTTACATCATAGACATTAATCCCATTATTTATTGTTATCAAATCCAATGGACTCCTGTCTTTCTCATTGCGTTTCAAATAACCTAAAGTATCCACACTAAACTTTATCTTGTATGTATGACCCGGTCTTATTTTACTATAATCAAATATCTGTGGAATTACCGATGCGTTCCCCAACATCTCTGTTTCTATCGAAGTAATTGATGGGTCTTTATAGCCGGCGGCTTTCTGGCGGGGAGTTACGATCGCTACATTCCGCCCCATTCGGATTATCTCCTCTGAGGAGTTTAACTCCAATGTAATATTATTCTCTGTTGGTGATAAACCATCTCCAATATCCCGAGCTCCATAATCATAGGCTACTAAAGCATAATAATATGTTCGACCATTCTCTACTTGTTCATCTACAAAGTAATGTCGTATTCCGCTATCATCTCCCAAGTAATACTCTACTCCTCCTACTTCGCCATAGTCTGCATTACCTTCTATCTGATCAACTAAATCACACTGAAATATTGGTGCTTTACTGGCTATGGCTCCTTTATTATCTGTTATTATTTCCGAATCTTGAAAATATTTATCCGTAGCCCTATACAGTTTATAACCTTCAAAGTCATTGATATTCCCTATAAATGGTTCTCGGGTTAACTTAACTGATGCATCGTCCCAGGTTAATATGACCTTCCCATCTAAAGCTGTGGCTGTTAATGTGGGCAATATTGGCGGTTGAGCAAACCTATAGTCTGCTTCATAGATTAATTGGGTAGTCTTTTTTAATACAAATAAATTCTCTGCCGGGTGCTCTGGGGAAGATATTTCATGGAAACTTTCGTATGCATGAAGTAACGCAATAGATATTCTTTCTGTACGTCCTTTGAATAACGGAAATGTAGAAGAAGTTGCTGCAAATCCTAATCTATTTGGTTCTGCACCAATAAACTCTTCGAACACATGGGCATTAAGAAACTCATAACAAGACTCATCATCGGCATGAAACCAATTGTTTGCTCCTCTTTCAGTATCTGCCATTAGCCTAAAAGTAGTTAGACCAAGCATATCTGATTCACTGATATCAGTAATTGCAAAATTAGGTTCTGCTCCTATTCCTTCTAAAAAGTCCGGTCTATGATTACATTCGCCTTCATCAGGGCCATTATAATTTATATCCGTGGGTCCAACTCCATCTAATCCAACATCATCACCGGCATATTCGCCTGGTTCTACTACCCAAAGACCTTCATGATTTTTAAATACATACGTTCCGTTTCCATTGGCATCAAATCCATCTTTCCAATCCTGATCTTCATCTCCTTCATAATGTTCCCGCAAATCCTCTTCTTCCAAGTTATAAAAAGTTGTAAACTTGGCAACATCAGTAATGTTTTCATATGGGCCCACTAAATTTCCTGCTTGATTATCCCGCTTTTCATCTGTTAATCCATCATCATCATTATCTATATTATCATAAGCTAAACCCGGACTTTCAAGATAAGCAGTTGCAAAAACACCAGGGATAATTCCACCAACCCCAATTCCATCATAATCCCATACATAAACCATATCAAGAGGTTTATTAAAATATCCAATATCGTCATCGGGTGAATGCTCATCGCCCAATGCCATATCAATATCGTATCCAAATCCACTTACAGGTAAATCGAACTCAGAAATGTTAGTAATATCAAATTCCCAAAATATAATATCTTTTGCTTCAGGATTATTCCATTGGAATCCTCGTGTTGCTATTCTTACTCCAAGTCCTCCCCATGGATATCCTCTTTGTACGGTAACATCCGGATTTATATCTCCAATAAACTTACCGGGTCTTGGATGATATCTTGGGCCATTGACAATTAATTTTTCTTCTGGATCATTACGCTGAACAATTTTTTCTAAATCTTGTGCATCATTAAATACAAAATAACTCTCTAAATCCGCATATTGAATACCTCGACCAAATCGTCCGTTCCATTCGCCAGGCCATTTTGTATCAAATCCCCGTGATGGCCAACCTTCAATAGGCCACGAATCCGGCTTATTGCTCATAGCTACGTAATCTTGGGCAGGATTAAAATATCCTTTAACCGGTGTAAATTGCCATCTAATAGTTTCATCATAATTAGTATCATAATTCCAAGTCCATCCGGATTGGACATAAACTAAAGAATCAATGTTATCATCATCTCTTACTAATGCTAATTCATTTAGGTCAGTAATTGGAATTGAATCATTTTTCACAAATACTTTGCTGAAAACAACTAAACTTCCAACATCAATCATTCTAGTTCCGGAAAAATTATTCGGCCACTTACTATCTCTTGGATTGTTATAACCGAACCTAAAAATGTCTGCAATTTGACCTGCATTTTTAAAATACAATAATGCTCTATTACCATTCATATATCCTTCTCGTTCTTCCGATATGTCTCCTGCGGGATCCTCAGGTCCTTGATATAGTCTTCCCTGACCATATGAGATCAGTGGTAATAGAAATAATAATATTATAACTGTTTTAACTATATTCATAATTTCTCCGCTATATTTAATCACTTTGTATTTCCTATTTAATAACAGCAAATTTTCCGATTTTCTCTTTTCCTGTTAATTTCGATTTTATATGGTAAATGTACATACCAGCTGCTATTTCTAGATCTTCACGGCTTAAAAGATCCCAATGGATAATCCCGTTACTTGGCTCATTCTCCACCACTACATTATCTACAAATACTCCACTCGATGTATAAATCCGTATTTCACACTCTGCAGGAACATGAGTAAACATTACTCTCCTACGTTGATTAAGGAATTTGTTCCCAACTGCTGGCTCCATAGAATTTGTCATTACATAGGGGTTTGGAACTACCTTAATGTCATCCATACTATCATCCAGAACACCTTTATTTACCTCAACAGCACCATTTACTTGAAAAGTTATAAAGTCCTGTTCTGAATAAGGTCTGCTAAAATCATATCTATAAATATCACCTTCTGTTGGTAGTTCGCTTTTATCCGATAGGAACTTGAAATCAAATGCAAATACTGTTCCACCCCATGATATTAGCTTATTACTGCCCAATGCTCTTATGACAGCATGGCCGACTAAAATTTTATCTTCTAAAATATCATACTCACCATTGCCATTCAGGTCCTCGACTACCAATTCCATTGTATCAATTTTACCTGTTAAATCCAGAGCAGTTTGATTTGTAACATAAAATGAAAATGCCTGATCAAAAAGAAAATTTGCATCACCACTTCTTTCAATATTAATAATGCCGCTTGTTTTATTTAACCTGTTCACATAAGCAGAGTCGTTATTTGTAAATACTATCTGATACTCATACGGGAAGGCGTAATATTCAAAATAACTTGGCTGCACATTAATATCCGAACTACCTACTACCCAACCTGTAGTCACACTATTACTTCCATTTTCAGGCATTGGTGTGCCAACAATTATTGGGAGATAACCGTTAAGTCCTGTCATTGATAACTGGATGCCATCAAAATTATCTGTAAAAATGTTATGCGATTTGTAGAAACTTCCAATTACAGGTTCAGTTCTGCCACTCAAGTAACTTATATTTCTATCATCTCTTCGCAGTATATTATCTAGAGGAAATCTTTCAGCACTTTCACTATAAACCAAAACTTCTTTATCGGTAATATCATATATTTTCAACCCATTGTTCACATATACTATGTCTAACGGACTTCTATCTTTGATATTCCTCTTCATATACCCTAAAGTATCAACATTAAACTTTATTTTATATTTGTGTCCTGGTTTAATTTCTTCATAGTCAAATACTTGAGGAATAATTGCGGCATTACCAACTGTATTGGAATCAATCATTGTGATTGTTGGATCCTGAAATCCAGCAGCTCTTTGCCGAGGTGTAACAACCACCACATTTTCTCCCATTCTAATAATTTCTTCAGATTCGTCTAATTCCATAACAATATTATTTTCTGCCGGAGATATTCCATTCCCTATATCAGGAATACCATAATCATACGCAACCAATGCATAATAATATGTTTTCCCATTTTGTACTGTTTCATCTACAAAATAATGACTAATACCTGAATTATTTCCCAAGTAAAATTCAGCTCCACCAACAGCCCCATAACTTGCATGACCAGTAATTGAATCAATTTTATCACATTGAAATATTGGGGACCTGAACAAAGGAACACCCTGACTATTTGTTACTATCTCAGGATCAGAGAAAAGTTTATCAGTCGCTCTGTACAACTTGTACCCTTCAAAATCATTGATATTTCCCATGAATGGCTCTCTAGTTAATTGGTCGGAAACATCATTCCATGTCAGAATTACTTTTCCATCTGATGCCGTTGCATTCAATGTTGGCAGCAAAGGAGGTTGAGCAAAACGATAGTCAGATTCATAAATTACCTGAGCAATTTCTTTTAAATAATATAAATTTGGAGCTTTGTGTCCAGGACCAATTAGAGTTGATAAATTTTCATATGCATGTAACATTGCTTGAGAGATTCTTTCAGTTCTCCCTTTAAATAACGGGAATGTAGAGGATGAAAAAACTAAGTCTAATGTATTTGGATCACCTCCAGAATATTCGTCAAATTGTCTTGAATCCAAAAAATGAAAAAACTCTTTATCATGTCGAGCTTCCCAAAAGAAATTACTTCGATCAAGTGAGTGTGTGAATCTAAAAGTAGTTAGTCCTAACATATCTGATTCAGTAATATCAGTGGCTGCAAAATCTGGTTCACAACCAAATCCTTCCAAAAAGTCAGGTTTATGATTACATTCACCTTCATCAGGACCTTTATAATTTAGATCTGTTGGACCTACTCCATCTAATCCTACATCATCTCCGGCATATTCACCTTCATCAATTAACCAAAGTTGTTTTTCTTCATCAAAGTATGAATAGTCACCATCGCCATTTAAGTCTATACCATCATCCCAGTCTTGGTCTTCATCACCTTCAAAATGTTCTCTAAGATCATCTTCCTTTTTATTATAAGCAAAGAGAAATTTTTCTAAATTTGATACATGAAACATTGGAGCAACAATTGCACCAGCCGGATTATCTCTTTTTTCATCAACTATTCCATCATCATCATTATCTACCCCATCATAAGCACGGCCTGGACTTTCTAGAAATGCAAATGCAAAAGAGCCGGGTGTTCTTCCGCCAACTGCGATCCCATCATAATCCCATGCATATGCCATATCTAAGTATCTATCAAAAAAAGCAAGGTCGTCATCCGGACCGTGTTCATCGCCAACAGCTAAATCAGTATCAAAAGCAAATCCCATTACCGGGAGGTCATAATCAGAGATGTTTGAGATATCAAATTCCCAAAATATTATATCTCTAGCTTCCGGATTGTTCCATTGAAAACCGCGAGTTGAAATACGAAGTCCCATCCCACCCCAAGGATACCCACGCTGTACAGTTACAGTGGGATCAATATCACCAATCTTAAAATCACCACGAGGATAGTATCTTGGACCTTCGGTTAACACACTTTCGTTAGGATCGTTCCTTTTGACAATATATTCTAAATCATGAGCATCATTATATGCAAAGTAACATTCAAGGTCTGCATAGTGTATACCTCTTCCAAAGCGACCATTCCATTCTCCCGGCCACTTTTTCTCAATTCCTCTTGATGGCCATCCTTCAACAGGCCATGAATCCGGTTTATTGCTCATTGCTATATAATCCTGAGCTTCGTTAAAGTATCCTCTTACCGGATAAAAACCCCACCCAATTGTATTATCATAGTTTCGATCACCGCTCGAGCCTGGTCCCTGAGTAAAATAAAGAGTATCAATATCATCTGTTTCATTAATTTGATTTAAACTTGTAATTGGTATAGAGTCATTTTTTACAAATACTTGTCCAATAATTATCAAATGGGAACCATCAATCATTCGAGTTCCATCATAATTATTAGGCCATCTGGAATCACCAACTCCTTTGCTCCACCAGTGTGCCATTTGAGCATAATTTTGATAATATAGCAATACTCTATTTCCATTCATATATCCTTCCCTTAGTTGAGAGATATCTCCAGCAGGATCCTCCGGTCCTTCATAAGGTTTTCCCTGAGCAAAATTAATTGATGATGAAGAAAAGAATAATATAAATATGAATAAAATTGAGTACTTGTTGATCATTTACATCCCCAAAAAATGTTTTTTAACGACATTTTATTCAAAAATGTTGCATTTAATAACAAATAAACAAAAGAAAAAATAGGAAATGATGCAAACTTACACGTGTAAGTTACACACTCTTTCTATAAGATAAAAGTTTTTTTTTAGGAAAAGTTATTTTTATACAAATTATTATAAAGTATTCGACTAATGCTTTAATAATCAATAATTTGAATAATAGGTAGGTATAAAAGTTAGTTGAGTTATAGAATAAACGGTCAATTTAAAGTGGTTAATTGCAAATATCTATTGCACGGTTTCTAACCTTAATCAAACTTTCTTGCGAATATTTATCAATCATCTCAATCGCTGACTTAGGATTATCAAAATAAATTTTCAAAACTCTGTCTTCAAATATCTCGTTTTCTCTATGTATTTTATTTTCAAGAAAACTATTATAGTTTTTTACTTCATTAAAATTTGATTTGAAATTTGAATCCACATATTTAACAGAATTTACAAAGTCCCAATAAGCATGTGTGTCAATTGTATCGAATGTTGACCCTGGCGGATCCAAATGAAATTTCATTGCCGTCTCATAATCATATATTGCAAAACCATTGGGTATTTGGTCGATACCCAAATAGACAGGTACATAAATATTTATTGCCGGTCGAAAAAATGTTAACCAAACCTTAGTACCTATCTCAAGTGGCTTATCCATTCTTAATTCAGCAATGAAACTATATTGAGTAGATCCACTACAGATTGTAGCATTATTCACTTTATGTGGGTTTCCCTTACTATACATATCAGATTTATCTAGCTTGCTACCTTCATAATGGTCTCTAAGAACACGCATTATATCTTGCACATCCAATTTTTTATGAGGTGAAAATGAAAATGGTAATTGGCTATTGATTGGATAGTCTTTTTTTGAAAGTAAATTAATACCTCTCCAAATTCTATCTATATTGCCAGGATGGTTAATTGATGTCAAAGCAGTATAAGCCCTTGCAAAGCTAAATTTTCTTCCACTCTCCGGAGAGTACCAACCATTAGCAATTGCATGAGAAATGATATCGGGTGAACCTAAATAATTATTTGTATCAGAGAGATTAATCTCTTGAATAGTATAATAGTTGGGTATAACTACTACCTCGTCATCTGGGACTTTCTTAGCAATCCAATGCTTACCATACACTGCACTGAATATCCAAGCTTCATTTCTATCTGCAAAAGTATATGTACGACCTGAAGAAACATAGCCATACTTATCAATGAAACTACCTGCAATTTTAACTGCGCTTTTAGCAGAGTTAGCTCTTTCTGCAACTAACCTTCTCAGCCAGTATAATATTCCACCATCAGTTGAATCCGGGTTCTCCTCCCTCGACGGGCATCCGTTGGAGGCAACTACAACTCCTTTGTCATTAATAAAACTATCAGCTACTTTCATACCAGGAAGTTCTATCCATATAAATCCGTTAGTTTCGCCAACTTGATTGATTTTACCTCCGTTTGCTAACTCAATGAATTCATCTTTAAGAAATTTTCTCGCTGGCGTTTTATAAAGGTTTACAATTTGTTTTCCAAAATCATCTTCGTTGTGTGCAACTATTATAGATCCGTCTAGGCTTACGTTTTTTCCCACAACAATTGTAAAACAATTAAAATCAGTACTAACTTGAGACCATAAGTTAGTTGAACAAAAAGCCCAAAGAAATAGTGTACCTATTACGATATTTTTTTTTCTTTGTATATTCAATTTTTTTTCTTTTTTTAATTTTATTTATTCTGTTGACGGTTTCACGCAATGTTCTTTTTTTTAGAATTAACTACTTAATTACAGCAAACTTACCAATCTTAACATCACCGGTTTTCTTTGATTCCACATGATACAAGTAATATCCTGCAGCTATCTCCAAGCCTTCACTACTTCGTAAATCCCAATGAACTGTCCCATTGGCCTCTGAGTTTAAATCCCATGCATTTGCTCTACTCGATATTGCATTATCTACTTCTATCTCATCTACAAGTATTC
>Ga0209633_10000671_pt1 | contig 38657 bp, 36 predicted proteins | sample Cruoilmetagenom1_FD_187290 | JGI IMG/M metagenome (GOLD analysis project Ga0209633, IMG submission 187290) | Oil polluted marine microbial communities from Coal Oil Point, Santa Barbara, California, USA - Sample 1 (SPAdes) (version 2) | ecosystem: Environmental > Aquatic > Marine > Oil seeps ...
TGACCACGGGCAATAAGTCCGAGGTCGCGGTGGGCTATGCCACCATCTATGGCGACATGGCAGGGGGGTATAACCCCATCAAAGATATGTATAAAATGCGTGTGTTTGAAACGTGTCGGTGGCGCAATGCCAACCATCGCGACTGGATGATGGGGCCGGGCGGCGAGGTCATCCCGCCCCGCGTGATTGACAAACCCCCAACGGCAGAGCTACGCGAAGACCAACGGGATGACGACAGCTTGCCACCTTACGCCGTGCTGGATGCAATCCTGACAGGGCTGGTGGATGACGAAAAATCCGTTGCTGATCTGGTGGCCGACGGGTTTGAACGTGAGGTGGTGAAAAAGGTTGAACACCTGATCTACATCTCGGAATACAAACGCTTTCAATCGGCGCTGGGCCCGCGTCTGACCAAACGCTCCTTCTGGCTGGATCGCCGCTATCCAATCGTGAACCGCTGGCGCGACAACAGTTAATCCGCATCGGCGGGGCGATCCCCCATCGCGTACCTTGGGCCAGGGCCAAGCCGGGCCGCTTTGTCTGCGGTGTTGTATAGCCGACATGTTTTTAACGACAGGCAGCCGCAACCGATGCAGCCGTCCAGATTTTCGCGCATCTGTTCTAGGCTAAGAATTTGCGCGTCCAATTCTGTGCGAAACTCGCGGCTGATCTTTTCCCAATCGCGTTTCGTTGGGGTGCGCCCCTCGGGCAGTGTTGCCATCAGCGCGCTGATTTTCGGCAGGGTAAAGCCAAACTGCTGGGCGATCCGCACGAAGGACAACCGCCTGATATCCGAGCGCAAAAACCGCCGCTGCCCGCCTGCATTGCGCGCCGGGCGCACCAGACCTTGGGTTTCATAATAGCGAATTGCCGATACCGCCAACCCCGTGCGGCGGGCCAATTGCCCAATAGATAAAGCGTCCGTACTGCGCATGGTTCACTCCTTAAAAAACCCTTGACCTAAAGTTAGCTTGAGGAATTACAAAAAGAAAATCAACAAGAAAGGGAACAGCAATGTCAGAGATATATCTGGAACACGTCAACATCACAGTACGCGACCCGCAGGCCACGGCGGCCCTCTATTGCAAGCTGTTTGGATGGGAAATCCGGTGGCAAGGCGACTCGATCCACAATGGCACATCGCTGCATGTGGGGGGCGAAAACAGCTACGTCGCATTATACTCCAAAGGAGATTTTGAACAGGCACCTGACAGTTACTCCCACGTTGGTGGCATCAATCATATAGCCGTCGTGGTCGATGATCTGGACATCGTCGAGGCACGGGTCAAGGCTGCGGGGTTGGTCCCGCATAACCATGCCAATTATGAGCCCGGGCGGCGGTTCTACTTTGATGACAATGACGCGGTCGAGGTTGAAGTGGTATCATACCCTGCCTAAAACGGGTTATCGGCGCATCGAACGGGGCTGTTTATGACAGCCCCCTTTCGTCTGGCCCAGAATCCGCGTATGAGCCTGCTAAACACGCAAGCACTGGACCAATATCATGACCACAACCCGTTTTGCCCCATCGCCAACTGGCTATATTCACGTCGGCAATCTGCGCACTGCGCTGATGAACTATCTGATCGCCCAAAAGGCGGGTGGAACCTTTGTGCTGCGGCTGGATGACACCGACCCAGAGCGTTCAACACAGGAATTTGCCGACGGGATCAAAGAGGATTTGACGTGGCTGGGCCTGAATTGGGACCGCAGCGAAAAGCAATCCGAACGGCTGGATCGCTATAACGAGGCCGCCGATCATCTGCGCGCCAGCGGGCGTCTGTACGAATGTTTTGACACGCCGGTTGAGCTGGATTTGAAACGCAAAAAACTGCTGAACATGGGCAAGCCGCCGGTCTATGACCGCTCGGCGCTGGACCTGTCGGAGGCTGAAAAAGACGTATTGCGCAAAGAACGTGGCGCGGGGCATTGGCGCTTTAAGCTGGACCAGGAACGCATCGAGTTCAAAGACGGCATTCTGGGTGATCTGTCGATTGACGCGGCTTCCGTATCGGACCCGGTTTTGATCCGTGGCGATGGTCAGTTCCTTTACACATTGGCCTCGGTTTGTGACGATATTGATTACGGCATCACCTATGTGGTGCGCGGCTCGGATCATGTCACCAACACGGCCACGCAAATTCAAATAATTCAAGCGCTTGGCGGCACGGTGCCGTCCTTTGCCCACCATTCGTTGCTGACCGGACCACAAGGCGAAGCCCTGTCAAAACGCCTTGGCACCTTGGCGCTGCGCGACCTGCGCGCCCAAGGCATTCAGCCGATGGCTTTGCTGTCACACATGGCGCGGATTGGCACCTCTGATCCCGTTGAATTGCGCACAGATATGGCCGAACTGATCGAGGGTTTTGACATCTCGCACTTTGGGGCCGCGCCAACCAAATTTGATGTCGATGATCTATTGCCCTTGACCGCGCATTACAATCAAGGGCTGGCCTTTGAAAAGGTCGCCGAGACCATCAAAGCGCTGGGTGTGCCGGATGATCAGGCCGAAGCCTTCTGGGCGGTTGCCAGCGCCAATATCACTGTGCTGGATGACCTAAAGGGCTGGTGGGAATTGTGCCGTGATGGTGCGACCCCCTTGGTGGATGACGAGGACAAAGAGTTCGTGGCACAAGCGTTGTCCATGTTGCCAGAGGGCGCTTTGGATTCCGAGACATGGGGCAGTTGGACCAAAGCGGTCAAAGAAGCCACAGGGCGCAAAGGGCGCGGGTTGTTCATGCCGCTGCGCAAAGCATTGACGGGGATGGAGCACGGCCCTGACATGTCGCATTTGCTGCCGCTTTTGCAAAATGTGAAGCGCGCCTAACGGGACTCTGTTCAAGCTCAGCCTGACTTATGTGATTGTTGGGCTGGTTGCGGATTGCGCGTTCGGTTAAGCTGTCGTCCTGACCGAATTGGAAAACCGCGTGACGACAGAGCAGCCTAAATTTACCACAGGACCTATTTTCAAGCATATCTCCGTCATGACGTTGACTGCGTCTGTCGGGCTGATGGCCATTTTTTTGGTCGACTTGGTTGATATGATTTTCATCTCGATGCTGGGCAAAGCCGAGCTGGCGGCCGCTGTGGGTTACGCCGGAGCGGTGCTGTTCTTCACCTCGAGCTTTGGCATTGGCATGTCGATTGCGGCCGGGGCTTTGGTGGCCCGCGCTTTGGGGGTTGGTGATGTCGAAATGGCCCGCCGCAGATCTGCCACAGCCATGACATTCGGCGTTGTGATTGGGGCGATTTTTGCGGGCGTGGTCTGGCTAAATGTTGATGGGCTAATGCGACTGTTGGGGGCCAGCGGCGATACGCTGGCTTTGGGCGCGCATTACCTGCGGATCATCGTGCCTAGTATGCCATTCTTGATGGTTGGGATGATCGGTGGCGCGATTTTACGCGCCCATGGTGCAGCAAGACTCGCGATGATGGTGACCATATACGGTGGGTTGATGAACGCGATTTTGGATCCGATTTTGATCTTTGGCTTGGATTTGGAATTGACCGGTGCAGCGATTGCCAGCGTGGCGGCGCGGATAACGATGGGGGTGGGTGCGCTTATTCCGATCTACAAGCATTATGGAGGATTGCGCCGCCCGACCTTGTTCGAAATGCGGATGGATTCCGCGGCGATTTTTGCCATTGGAATGCCGGCGATCCTAACCCAAGTCGCGACGCCTTTGGGGCAGGCCTATGTGACCCGCGCGATGGCGGCCTATGGCGAAGAAGCCGTTGCCGGGATGGCGATCGTGGGGCGTTTGACACCAGTAGCCTTTGGCACCTTGTTTGCACTTTCGGGGGCGATTGGGCCGATCATCGGTCAGAATGTTGGCGCCGGATTGAAAGATCGGGTGCATCAGGCGTTTTGGGGCGGGCTGGCGTTTTCCGCTATGGTCGCGGTATTGGTCTCTGCACTGTTGTTTGGCCTGCGCGGACCAATTGTGGCGCTGTTTCAGGCCGATGGCATTACCGCCGAGATTGTTATTTTATTCTGCGGCCCGCTGGCCTTGGCGTTCTATTTCAACGGTGTGATTTTCGTCAGCAACGCGGCCTTTAACAACCTTGGGCAACCGTTCCTTTCAACACTGGTCAACTGGGGCAGACATACCTTGGGTACGATCCCGTTCGTGATATTGGGTGGTATGTGGTTCGGGGCCAAAGGCGTGTTGATTGGTCAGGCTTTCGGTGGGTTTGTGTTCGCGGTTTTGGCGGTGATTTTGGTACGTCGGGTGATCTCAAGAGATGAGCTGAAAGGTCACAAATTATCTCCGTTCCAACGACAGGCGCGGTTGATGAGATTGTTTAATTTCCGGCGCTAGGCATCCGACGGGCCGCTCGGTTTGCAACCTGTTTGCTTGTGTTTAAGATGCCAGCTGCACGAGTGATCGGAAAATCAGAAAACATGTACGATCCAAAGGGAAACGGCAAAGAAAAAACTGTGCATGATGTGCGGTTTGTCGAGGTGGAGCCACCAAGCCATTTACGCGGTATCGTGCATCGGTTTCTGGAGTTAAAGACTGCTGGCCCGTTGCCGAAAGACTATCGGTTCCATGCTTTGCCCGATGCCTGTACCTACATTGTTTTCAACCAGTTGGACCCGAAAATCTCTGGTGTAACCAAGCTGCGCACCACTTCCGAAGAGTTCAACTTAGGCAAAGTGTTTCACTTTATCAACATCCGTTTTTTGCCCGGTGTGTGGCAGGGCGATCCTGAACAAATTGGCCACGGCGCATTGGCGACGCCCTATAGCGGCACGCTGCCGTTGATCGACATAAACCGCAGGCTTGGTCAGGGGGCGTTTTTGGATCAGCAGGCGATCTTGTCGGACCTTGTCGATATGTTGATCCTGCGCAAACTGGTTGCGGCGAACCCAGTCGTTGAAAAAATATTCCAACACCTGGATGACATCCAAACAGTGGCCGACATGGCGGAGGTTTCAAACCTGTCGACCCGCCAGTTGCAACGCAGGCTAAAACAAACGACCGGATTTGCACCGCATGATTTTCTAAAGGTGCTGCGTTTGCAGCAGGCGTTGAACGGCGATGACACATGGTCTTATGCCGATCAGTCCCATTTCATCCATTCATTTCGCAATGCGACGGGTTACACGCCAGGCCGGTATTCCCGAAAATTTGATGTCTGATATCTACAATACAGGGTCAATTTGGCTTGCTAGTTGGGTGTCATATCGACAGCAAAAAGGAAACCGATATGACAAAGATGAATGCCGTTGGATGGTTTGATATCTACGTAAACGACCTAAGTCGCGCGGTGGCTTTTTATGAAGCAGTTCTGGGCGTAACGCTTGAGCCGATGGGGGACCCGACCGGAGAGGCGCAAATGATGAGTTTTCCAGTTGACATGAGCGCCTACGGTGCCGCAGGCGCATTGACAAAGTCGCCCCATGCCGCACCCGGTGTGGGGGGCACGGTCATCTATTTCATGGTCGAGGATTGCGCCGTGCAAGAAGCACGGGTTGCCAAGGCGGGTGGCCGCGTGGTTCGTCCAAAGTTCTCGATCGGGAAATTTGGCTGGGTCACTTTGTGTCAAGACACCGAGGGCAATATGTTTGGTCTTAACTCTTTGAAATGATGCCATTCCACCGAACACATTTGACGAAAACCTTAGACGTGGGCAGGGGGAATACTGCCCGCGTGCGGTTTGCGTTTATCGCGGACATGGTCTGTATCGGACTATCCGGTGCGCGCTGATTTCGTGGGTTGGATATTTAATATCCCGAAGCTGGCTTAAGGCATTGGGTGACCGCGGCAAAATGAACTCAATTTTATACATAACTTCACCTCGTCTAAATCAATAGGCTTTAGCGTCGCGCTAATATTGGGAGCTAAATATGCCTGTTACGATTTATGCAGAAGATAATGAATTTGCCGCCGCTTCAGGCAGCAATGTTGATGTGACTGACGAGTTCAGCTACTTTGACCATCCGCCAGACTCGACGGCAAACCTAACAATCACTTCTAATGCTGGTGATGGTGAACCGTTCTATTTCGAAGTTGGCGAGACTTATGATCTGACATGGACCGGTCACAGTGGTGGGAACATGGAGGATGCAGTCATTGTTCGCAGTGACTATTTGGGACCAGGGCAAGGTGCGATTGTTTTTGAGGGCATCAATTCGAATACCGGCGAGCTGTTTCAGATGGTTTGGACCCCCGGATTTGATCTGGAAGAATGGTACTGGGCCAACGGTGGTGGCCCGTCCAGCCCGAATGGGTTCTGGACCAACGATTTGAATGCAGCCGAAACCGTTGGCGTTGTGTGCTTTGCAGCGGGCACCTTGATCGCCACACCGACTGGATTGTCGCCGGTTGAAACGCTCAAACCCCAGCAGTTGGTCACTACGGTTGGTAATGGAAATTGCCCCGTTTTGTGGGTTGGGGAACGAAAGCTGCTTGGGGTTGGAGCATCAGCGCCCGTGGTTTTTGAGGCAGGAACAATCGGCAATGATCGCCGCCTTGCTGTGTCGCAAAACCACCGGATCATGCTCGCTTCACCGTGGTCAGAACTGTATTTTGGTCAACGTGAGGTGTTCGCGCCTGCAAAAGCCCTGATCAACGGAACCAGTATCTTTATCGAGACACGGCGAGAGGTGACCTATCACCATATTTTACTGCCGGACCATGAGGTGCTTTTGGCTGAAAATGTCCCATGTGAAAGCTTGTTTTTAGGGGATATTGCGCTTGCCCGCTTGAGCCCCGAGGCCAAAGCCGAGGTGGCGCAGTATCTCCCTCAGCTCAAAAGGCAATATGAGAAAGAGAAGGGGCAAGTTGCACGGATGGACCTGAGTTTCAAGCAAGCGCGCGTGTTGGCTGTCGCCATGGGGTTGACTGATATGGAAGCGCCGCGCCCCGTCCCCAGATGCTTGATTGCCTGCTAGGGGAGCGGCTTTGCCACTTTCGTTACTGCGCTATTCCGCAGCGGGTAGCTTAAGTTCGGTCGCCTCGGCGCGGGTGAGCATCTCGCCTTGTTTGCGCTGCAAAACCATGCCGCGGGCCTTGGCGTAAATGGGGTCTTCCCAGAACATCATGCAGCCATTGCAACCTTTGCCACAGCAGCCATCCACCCCAACGCGATTGGTTTTGAAACGCCGGGTTTCGGCCCCGTCACCGATAGCCTCGACCAGCTCATCGCGGCGTTTGGTGTAGGCCTTGTCATTGGGTTTGCCGGTGGTTTCAATGCCCTGTGTCAGCTTGTCCAGCTTGATGCGTGCCCATTGATCTTCGGTCAGTGCGCGTTCCTTGCGCATAACGGAAAATTCAGGAAAACGCGCGCGGATGTCTGTGGCGTCTTCATGGTCGAACAGGGAAAACGGAATACGGATCGTGGTGCGTGTGCCGCCGTGGATTACGTCGCGTTTCTCGCCTGTGTCCGCAATTTCAAATTCATAGAGCCGCAGCAAAACCGGCTCACGGGTGACGGGCGAGATGAACTCCAGCACTTCGCCAGCTTCCAGTTTGTTTTTTACATCAATCAGCAGCGCGTCCTCGGTGACGCCTGTGACCACGCCGGCGTATTCCCATTGTGCGATGGCAGCTGTGTGCTCGTAATTATGGGCGGTGTTGTCCAAACGGCCATTATGGAAGGCCAGTGTGTAACCGCGGTTGCCTACGGACTCGAGTTCCTGCATGTATTTTTCCGGCGTCCAGCCTTTGGGGTCGGCGTAATAATCGTCGATCGCCATGCGGTAGGCGCGGGCCACCACAGCGCAATAATATTCAGATTTGCCGCGCCCCTCGACCTTGAGGCTGTCGACGCCGATGCGCAGATATTCGTCGAGTTTGGGCATGATGCACAGGTCTTTGGAATTCAAGATGTAAGATCCGCGCTCGTCTTCCTCGATAGGCAGTAATTCACCAGGGCGGCAGCCTTCCTCCAGGAGGAATTCGAACATGTCGTAGTTGTCATCCGTGATGTGCAATTCTTGATGGGTGCCGTCTTTCATGCGCATGCGGAATTTATAGTTCCAACGGCAAGAGTTGGCGCAATTCCCTTGATTGGCGCCGCGTTCGGCCATGAAATTGGACAGCAAACAGCGTCCTGAATAGGTCATGCACATGGCGCCATGTACAAAGGCTTCGATCTTGATATCAGGGCATTTTTCCCGGATTTCGGTCAGCTCGCCAAAGGAAACTTCGCGGGCCATCACCACCAGTTCTGCCCCCAGATCGTGCCAGAAATTCACCGAAAGGTAGGATGAAACATTGGACTGGGTCGAGATGTGCAGCGGCAATTCGGGGGCGTGGGTTTTGACGTATTGGAATACGCCAGGATCGGCGATGATCAACCCGTCGGGTTTTACCTTGCGCACGGTTTCAATGTACTCCTCAAGTTTGGGCACATCCTTGTTGTGCGAAAACAGGTTCAGCGTGAGATAGGCGCGTTTGCCATGGCTGTGACAAAACTCGACGCCTTCAATCACATCCTCAAGTGAGAACTGCGATTTGGTACGTAAAGACATGTCAGGTGTGCCAAGGTAAACCGCGTCGGCCCCGTAAAGGATTGCCATTTTGAGCTTTCGCAGGTTGCCTGCGGGCATCAGGAGTTCGGAACGGTGTTGGGTCATTTCGCGCGACTTTATGATTAGGGGTGATGGGGACTTTTACACGGGTTTTTGTCGATTGCCAATTGGGGAATGTTAGGGGGTGGTCAAGGAAGGTTTTGTTTTTCCGGGTGTTGATATCAAGGGAGAATCGATGGGCACTCCTTTGCATTTTTCTACGATTGGATGAGTTAACGATTCTTCAAATCATTTCCACTATTCCGGAATAGTGGAAACGTTATGGGGCTGCCTAAACGTGAAGAATATTTTGGAAATCACCAACCGTACGAACCCCAAAGGAGCGATCATGACGCCTACCAAAGCCCAAGAAGACAACGCCGCATTTTTTACGGCCTTGTCCCACCGCCGCCGCCAAATGCTTTGTGAAATATTACTGCGCCACGCACCCAACGGTTTGCCATTTGGTGCGCTGCAGGTCGAAAGTGGTCTGAAGGTTTCCACCCTGACGCATCATCTGCGCTTTATGTATCAGGGCGGGATTTTGAATCGTAAACAAATCGGACGCGAGACATGGTTGTCGATTGACGCCGCGCAACTCTTTCACCGCGCTAACGGTTTCGGCTCAGAGATGGTTAAAAATACCCGCAGCGCCCGACCAATGAACGACCCAGCCGCCACGCCAACAATACTTGTAAACGCGATGTGAAACCCGGTTGAGGCATAGGTGTTTGGTGAAATGGCACTCACCACGCCGCCAGCAAAATTCATCCAAAAACAATCATTACCGCAACGAAGGTGAGCCATTCGGCCTTTAAAGTGACACGCCCAGCGGACTTTTTGCCGATAACACGTCGTTGGAAACCAAACCCCAAAAGGGTGCCAAGCAGATAGGTTGCCGCAAACACAATCCATAACGCGCTAGCGCCCTGCAATGAGTTGACGGTATTTAGCGGTAACAAACCAAGCAGCGGCAACAGATAAATCGGTAAGGTGGGGGTGGATCAGGCGCGCGTGGCCATTAGGCCGAAGAAAATCAATATGGCGAGCAGAGGCCAGACCCAAAGTGGGGCGCCGCTCAAGATAGAACTCAACATGTTTAAATAGGGCCTGACCCTGGCGAATGCGCCCACGGTCAGGGCCATTTTGGTGTGACGCCAGCCAGCAGTTGGTCGACCAATGCAGATTCCGCAGGGCTCAATATTTGCGCCCGCGGATAGATCGGGTCAGCGCGATCATTCAGGATTGGTCCACCCCAGCCATCTGTTGTTTCAAAAAACCGCGCCACACCTGCCTCGCCAAATTCCGTCAGATAACCCTGCACAACCACGTCCAGATAGGACAGCAAAATCGGGTTTTGAGCAGTAGGAGGATGATGCGCGTCGGCTTTGATCGCGTAAACCGCCACCTCGGGGTCATGATTCATTTCGTGACGCACCTGATGGGTTGCGTCGCGGCGCAAATAGGCACGTTCGCGAATATCCAAAGCAGCCCAATCGTTGTTTGGTACGGCCGCAATCAACCCGTCAATCAGGGAATCAGCATCCGGCACCGCCGTCAAATAACAAATGTCACGGCTGTGCGAGCGCCGCCAGGCGCGCCTCCATCCGCTGATTTGCGCAGGCTGGGCTTGCGCGTAATTGTGGGTGTCGCGGTTTACCAGCGAGCCATAGCCGAAGAAAAACGGATCGTTCATATCCTAAATTTGGCATTTGTATGCAGATGAATACAACCCCTTGCTTGGTTGTCAGGGCTGGTTTATCGTACCGCTGTCAGCATCGGGAGAATCTGGTGAACACCAGTGCCGAAGGAGCATGCGCCCCGCTAAACTCTCAGGCCCAAAGGACCGTGATTGACACAACGACACTCTGGAGAGAGGCGCCACATGCGCCCGCCGAAGGGATAGCGATCTCAGGCATCAGGACAGAGGGGGCATCAAAGGGCAGCCGATAGGTTGTTGGATTGATGCCGGATGGTTTCCAAGCCGGTTAATGGATAAGGGGCGATAAATGTCTGACCTAAAACGAACCGGTCTTTATGATATACATGTGGAATTGGGTGCTAAAATGGTGCCTTTCGCGGGCTACGATATGCCCGTGCAATATCCGCTTGGCGTGATGAAAGAGCACATCCACACCCGCACATCCGCTGGACTGTTTGATGTCAGCCACATGGGGCAAGTCCTCTTGCGGCCCAAATCTGGCGATGTGGCAGATGCGGCTTTGGCACTCGAAAGCCTTGTGCCTGTGTCACTGCTGGCGCTGAAAGAAGGGCGCCAACGCTATGCAATGTTCACCAATGACGCGGGCGGCATCACCGATGACTTGATGGTTGCCAATCGCGGCGATCATTTGTTTGTGGTGGTCAATGCGGCCTGCAAAGGCGCTGACATTGCACATATGCAAGCGAACCTGTCTGACATGTGCGAAATCGAAGTGATCGAGGATCGCGCGCTATTGGCACTGCAGGGGCCATTGGCCGAAGCTGTACTTGCCGCCATTGCGCCAGTGGCCGAAATGAAATTCATGGACGTGGCCATTGTCGGCTCTGATTTTGGCGACCTTTGGGTTTCACGATCTGGCTACTCTGGCGAAGATGGCTATGAGGTTTCGGTCAGCAATGATCAGGCAGCTGCCTTTGCCCGCGCTTTACTGGCAACCGACGGGGTCGAGCCGATCGGCCTTGGTGCGCGTGACAGTCTGCGGCTGGAGGCGGGTCTGTGCCTTTACGGCAACGACATCGACGAGACCACCAGCCCTGTTGAAGGCGCAATCGAATGGGCCATCCAAAAGGTGCGTCGCAACGGTGGCGAGCGGGCAGGCGGATTTCCTGGCGCCGACCGCATTTTGAATGAACTTGAAAATGGCGCGGCGCGGCGACGGGTTGGCATCTTGCCTGACGGGCGCGCCCCGATGCGAGCGCACACCTTGTTGTTTGCTGATGAAACCAGCGACACCACGATTGGCGAGATCACATCCGGTGCCTTTGGCCCAACCATCGAACGCCCGATGTCTATGGGCTATGTCACGACTGAACATGCCGCCACTGGCAACACCATTTACGCCGAGGTGCGGGGCAAACGATTGCCCGCCACCGTGGCTGATATGCCATTCCGGCCATCCACTTATAAACGTTAAAAACCTAAAGGGAGAAGAGATATGAAATTCACAGAAGAGCACGAATGGCTGCGCATTGAGGGTGATGTTGTTGTTGTCGGGATCACCGAACACGCGGCGGAACAGCTGGGCGATGTGGTGTTTGTTGAACTGCCAGAAACGGATCAGGAAGTCGCCAAAGACGACGAAGTTGTGGTGATCGAAAGCGTCAAAGCCGCCTCGGATATTTTGGCGCCGATTGATGGCGAAATCGTTGAGGTCAATACCATGCTGGTGGATGAGCCGGGCAAGGTGAATGACGATGCTCAAGGCGACGCATGGTTCTTTAAAATGAAGCCAGCAGACCTGTCGCAGATGGACGAAATGATGGACGAAGCCGCCTATAAAGCCTTTATCGGGTAGGGGTGAATCGTGGCTGTAAAACGCATTGTCGCGAACATTCAAACGGACGCGCCTACGCAGGTCGCGTCCTTTTACACCGCGCTTTTCGGCCTTGATCTGGCGATGGATCTGGGATGGATTGCCACCGTTCAGGCAGGCACTGATCAGCCAATCCAGTTGAGCGCCGCCTCCGAAGGGGGCTCGGGTACGCCCGTTCCTGCCATCTCCATCGAGGTTGATAACCTTGATGAAACGCACGCCCAAGCGGTCTCGCTTGGGATCAAGATTGAATACGGACCCGTCAACGAGCCTTGGGGGGTCCGGCGCTTTTATGTCCGCGATCCTGCGGGCACATTAATCAACGTCCTGACCCACATGCGCGATTAGCGCCGCAATGAACCGGAGCCGAACATGCCGTTTAAACCCACCGATTACCTGCCCTATGATTTTGCCAACCGTCGCCATATCGGCCCGTCACCGGAAGAAATGGAGGCGATGCTGAAGGTTCTGGGCGTGGACACACTGGACGAGTTGATCGACCAAACCGTCCCCGAAAGCATTCGCTCCAAAGAACCGCTGGAGTTTGGCCGCCCTAAATCCGAGCGCGAGTGGCTGTGGTACATCCGGCAGGTTGCCAAGAAAAACAAAGTCTTCACCACGATGATTGGGCAGGGCTATCACGGTTCGATCACACCACCCGCAATCCAGCGAAATATTTTGGAAAATCCGGCCTGGTATACGGCATATACCCCCTACCAGCCTGAAATTTCTCAAGGCCGCTTGGAGGCCTTGCTGAACTTCCAAACCATGATCACGGATCTGACGGGATTGGAAATCGCAAACGCGTCGTTACTGGACGAATCCACCGCCGCCGCCGAGGCCATGACCATGGCGCAGCGGGTTTCCAAATCCAAGGCGAACGCGTTCTTTGTCGATGAGAATTGCCACCCGCAAAATATCAGCGTAATCCAGACGCGCGCCGAGCCACTGGGGATTGAGGTGATCGTCGGCAATCCTGACGATCTGGACGCCAGTGCCGTGTTTGGCGCGGTATTCCAATACCCCGGCACCTACGGGCATCTGCGTGATTTCACAGCCGAGATGGAGGCGCTGCATGCCACCAAAGCCATCGGTATTGTGATTGCGGATCCGATGGCGCTGACCATTTTAAAGGAACCCGGCGCGATGGGGGCTGACATCGCCGTCGGCTCGACCCAACGGTTCGGTATTCCGCTGGGATACGGTGGCCCGCATGCGGCCTATATGGCCTGCAAAGACAACATGAAACGCTCGATGCCGGGCCGGATCATTGGTGTTTCAATCGACAGCCATGGTGACCCGGCATATCGTTTGTCGCTGCAAACTCGCGAGCAACATATTCGCCGTGAAAAGGCCACGTCCAACGTCTGCACAGCCCAAGCTCTGTTGGCCGTGATGGCCTCGCTTTATGCCGTATTTCACGGACCCAAAGGCCTAAAGGCCATTGCACAACGCATTCACCGTAAAACCGCCCGCTTGGTGCGCGGGTTAGAGGAAGCAGGGTTTGTGATCGAGCCTGACAAATTCTTTGACACGGTCACCATCGAGGTCGGTCCCTTGCAAGGGGCGATAATGCAAGCGGCTGTGAAACAGCGCATCAATCTGCGCAAAATCGGCACCACCAAACTGGGTATCACACTGGATGAAACCACCCGTTCAGACACTTTGAACCGGCTGTGGCGCGCGTTTGGGATTGCGCATACGGACGAAGCATTGCATGCGGAATACCGCGTACCTGACGCGCTGTTACGCACCTCGGAATACCTGACCCATCCTGTGTTCCATATGAACCGCGCCGAGACCGAAATGATGCGCTATATGCGTCGGTTGGCGGATCGTGACTTGGCGTTGGATCGCTCGATGATCCCGCTTGGGTCCTGCACAATGAAGCTGAATGCCGCCGCCGAAATGATGCCGCTGAGCTGGCCGGAGTTCGCCCATATCCACCCGTTGGCACCGGATGATCAGGTGGTGGGTTACACAGAGATTGTTGAGGATCTAAGCGAGAAGCTCTGCCTGATCACAGGTTATGACGCCATGTCGATGCAACCCAATTCGGGCGCGCAGGGCGAATATGCGGGGCTGTTGACGATCAACGCCTATCACCGCTCCAACGGCGAAGAAAATCGTAAGATTTGCCTGATCCCAGTGTCGGCACATGGCACCAATCCAGCCAGCGCACAAATGGCGGGGATGAAGGTGGTTGTGGTCAAATCGGCTGACAATGGCGACATCGACGTGGCTGATTTCCGCGCCAAGGCCGAGGCCGCAGGTGATGATCTGGCGGCCTGCATGATCACCTATCCGTCGACGCATGGGGTGTTCGAAGAAACCGTGCGCGAGATTTGCGAAATCACCCATGAATTTGGCGGGCAGGTCTACATTGACGGTGCCAATCTGAACGCGATGGTTGGCCTGTCCAAGGTTGGCGATATCGGTGGCGATGTCAGCCATTTGAACCTGCACAAAACATTTGCCATTCCGCATGGCGGCGGTGGCCCCGGCATGGGGCCGATTGGCGTAAAAGCACATCTTGCACCGTTTTTGCCGGGCAATCCTGTGGATGGTGAAGGCGCTGTTTCGGCGGCGGCTTACGGCTCGGGGTCGATCCTTGTGATCAGCTGGGGTTATGTGATGATGATGGGCGGCGCCGGGTTAACCCAGGCCACCAAGGTGGCGATTTTGAACGCCAACTACCTGGCAAAGCAGCTTGAGGGATCTTATGACGTCTTGTTCAAGGGCAAAGGCGGGCGGGTTGCGCATGAATGTATTTTGGACACGCGGCCCTTTGAAGAAAGCGCCCATATCACAGTGGATGACATTGCCAAACGGCTGATCGACAGCGGTTTTCATGCGCCAACGATGAGTTGGCCCGTGGCAGGGACCCTGATGGTTGAACCGACCGAGAGTGAGACCAAGGCAGAGCTGGATCGGTTTATCAAAGCGATGTTGTCAATCCGTGCCGAGATTGGCGAGGTTGAAAGCGGAGCGATGGATGCCGAAAATAATCCGCTAAAGAACGCGCCACACACGGTCAGCGATTTGGTAGAGGATTGGGACAGGCCGTATAGCCGCGCACAGGGGTGTTTTCCACCCGGTGCATTTAAGGTGGACAAATATTGGCCGCCGGTTGGGCGCGTCGATAACGTCTATGGCGATCGGCATTTGATATGCACCTGTCCGCCCTTGTCGGATTATGAAGACTAGGAATGCAAAAGCCCTGCGGGCTGCTTAGGAACTCGCTGCGCTCGGGGTTTTGCCTGCGGCAGGCGGATTTTAAGAAAAGAAGAAAGGGGGGGCATTGCAGGTAATCTGTGAAGCCCCTTTTTTTGTGCAAGGGCAAAGAAAAAGGCCGCGCCCCTAAAGGGGAGCGGCCTTTTGTTTGGTTTAGTTGAGCTTTTTATCCCGCAATCAGGCCCATGCTTTCCAGCTTGAGCAGAACTTGGTGCGCGCAGTTGTCGACATCGACGTTTTCTGTCTCCACGGCCAGCTCTGGATCTTTAGGAATGTCGTAGGGGTCTGAAATACCTGTGAATTCCTTGATCTTGCCTTCGCGAGCCAATTTGTACAATCCCTTGCGGTCGCGGCGTTCGCATTCCTCGATCGAGGTTGCAACATGGACTTCGATGAAGGCACCAAAGGCCTCGATGTCTTCGCGGACCGCGCGGCGGGTGGTGGCGTAGGGCGCGATGGGCGCGCAGATCGCGATGCCGCCGTTTTTGGTGATTTCGCTGGCGACATAACCGATGCGACGGATGTTCAGATCGCGGTGTTCTTTGGAGAACCCAAGTTCCGAGGACAGGTTTTTGCGCACCAGATCGCCATCAAGTAGCGTCACAGGGCGGCCACCCATTTCCATCAATTTTACCATCAGCGCGTTGGCGATGGTGGATTTACCTGACCCCGAGAAACCCGTGAAGAACACGGTGAAACCCTGTTCCTTGCGGGCAGGGCGGGTTTTGCGCAGCTCTTCCACAACTGTTGGGAAGGAAAACCACTCTGGAATTTCCAGACCTTCGGACAGGCGGCGACGCAATTCAGTGCCCGAAATGTTCAGCACGGTGACGGAATCTTTGTCTTTGATCTCGTCGGCGGGCTCGTATTGGGCACGTTCTTGCACATAGACCATGTGCTTGAAATCGACCATTTCGATGCCCATTTCTTCTTGGTGCTCGCGGAACAGGTCCTGTGCATCATAGGGGCCGTAGAAATCCTCACCTTGGGAATTTTTACCGGGGCCGGCGTGGTCGCGACCAACAATAAAGTGGGTGCAGCCGTGGTTTTTCCGGATCAAACCGTGCCAAACGGCTTCGCGGGGGCCAGCCATGCGCATGGCGAGGTTCAACAACGACATGGTCGTGGTTGAGGCCTTGTATTGATCCAACACAGCTTCGTAACAACGCACACGTGTGAAATGGTCGATATCACCAGGTTTGGTCATGCCAACAATCGGGTGGATCAACAGGTTGGCCTGCGCCTCGCGGGCGGCGCGGAACGTCAGCTCCTGGTGGGCGCGGTGCAGCGGGTTGCGGGTTTGGAAGGCCACAACTTTGCGCCAGCCCAGTTTGCGAAAATAGGTCCGTAATTCATTCGGCGTGTCGCGGCGCGCCTTAAAATCATAATGCACTGGCTGTTGGATGCCGGTAACCGGACCACCAAGGTAGATTTTGCCAGCCGTGTTGTGCAGATAGTTGACGGCGGGGTGCGCATCATCGTCGGCGCCGAATACTTTTTCGGCCTCGACGGATTTGTTCGGTTCCCATTTGTCGGTGACGGACATCATCCCGAGGATCACACCCTCTTGGTCGCGTAGGGCAATGTCTTGGCCCAGCTCAACGCTGTCGGCGAATTTTTCGTCCACATCCAATGTGATCGGCATTGGCCATAGTGTGCCATCCGCAAGGCGCATGTTTTCTACAACGCCGTTGTAATCCGCCTCGTTCATGAATCCCTTTAGCGGGTTGAAACCACCATTCATCAGCAACTCAAGATCGCAGGTTTGGCGGGAGCTTAGATCCCAAGAGGTCAGCTCGGCCGCCTCGGTTTTCAACTTTTGGGCGCTCTCATAGGAAACATACAATTCAGGAATAGGCGCAAGGATGGGCATGGACATGGGTTACTCTCGATCTGATTGGTAATAGACTGTGTTCTGGGTGCAGATAGGGTGGCCTGAAGGTGAATATCAAGTGAAACAAAAGCTGGTTTTGTAAATTTCCTACATATTTAAGCGAATTGATGCCGAGGTGGAACATATTTGCAGAAATTAACTGGAAAATGGATTAGCTAAGCCCGGAATTCTTGAGGTGAGCCTGCCAATTGAACCTGCGCACGTTGCCGAACCCAAAGCACGGATGGGGTGTTCAGATCGATCCCAAGGGTGGCGCAGGTGTCGAGGTCACGCAGATCGCAGAGCGCGGCGTTGGATACATCAAACGGAATGGTCACGCGAGGTGGATCATCAGGTTTCAGATAAACGGCAACAGCGGCTGTTGCGGCGTCACGACTGGTGAGCAATAAAAAGCGGGTTGCCCATCGTGGTGGAACCACACCTCTGGATGGATCACCCCACCCAAAACGCGTTGTGTGTCACGGCAAAAGTGATCCGATAAAAGCGCCCCGAAAGGGGCACAAAATTAAGCGTCACCTTCTTCGGCCAAGAACCGCTCAGCCTCGAGCGCGGCCATGCAGCCCATACCCGCCGAGGTCACCGCTTGACGGTATTTGTGGTCGATCAAATCGCCTGCGGCAAACACGCCAGGGATCGAGGTGGCCGTGCTGTCTGGTTGTGTCACGACGTAGCCGCCCATGTGGGTTTCCAGCACGTCCTTGACCAATTCGTTGGCGGGCGAGTGACCGATTGCGATGAACACGCCCTTGCAGGGTATCTCGGTGATCTCGCCGGTTTTGACGTTCTTGGTGCGCACGCCGGTGACGCCTTTGGGCATCTCGTCGCCAACGACTTCGACCAGCTCATTAAACCACAGGGGTTCGATCTTGGGGTTTTTCATCAAGCGATCTTCAAGGATTTTTTCGCTGCGCAACTCATCGCGGCGGTGGATCAGAGTGACTTTGCTGGCGAAGTTGGTCAGGAACAAGGCTTCTTCTACGGCCGTGTTGCCACCCCCAACCACAACGATTTCCTGATCGCGGTAAAAGAACCCATCACAGGTCGCACAGGCCGAAACGCCAAAGCCTTTGAAGGCTTCTTCTGTTTCCAGACCCAGCCATTTTGCCCGTGCGCCCGTGCAAAGAATAATCGCATCAGCGGTATAGACTGTGCCGCTGTCAGAATTGGCGGTAAAGGGGCGTTTGGACAGATCCAGATCGGTAATAATATCGCCGATGATCTCGGTGCCCATTGCGGCGGCGTGTTCTTGCATTTTGATCATCAGATCGGGGCCTTGGACCTCGGTGAAGCCGGGGTAGTTTTCAACATCCGTGGTGGTGGTCAGCTGGCCGCCGGGCTCAAGCCCCTGCACCAGCAACGGGTTTAACATAGCGCGGCTGGCATAGACGCCAGCGGTGTAGCCTGCGGGGCCAGAGCCGATGATCAATACTTTGGTGTGACGTGTTTCGGCCATAACAGGCTCCTTTGGGATAGGTCGTTTTAGGTGATATAATCGGGCAGGCCGCGCAGTGAAAGCCCCGTTGGCCACTGCCGCGATAAAAGGCGCGTGTATTTACTGATGTCGAAAGAATATTGCGAAGTTGTGAAATATTGTTGCGCACCAATGGGTGGGCGCATACAATCCGGCATAACGCAAATTGGGGGCCGTCATGGTTGCAATGAAATTTGATCCTATTGACCGGATGATATTGGCTGAATTGCAGGCCGATGGTCGCATGACCAACGTGGAATTGGCCAAACGGGTCGGAATTTCGGCGCCACCCTGCTTGCGCCGCGTGCGCACGCTAGAGGAAAATGGGTTTATCCGCGGCTATCATGCCGATGTGGACGCCCGTGCCTTGGGGTTTGAAGTACAGGTTTTTGCGATGGTCGGGCTAGTCTCTCAGGCCGAAGTTGATCTGTCGGCGTTTGAGGAGAAATGCCAGAACTGGCCGCTGGTGCGCGAGTGTCACATGCTGAATGGCGAAGTGGATTTCGTGTTGAAATGCGTCGCACCGGACCTTTTGACGTTTCAGAATTTCCTGACCGAGGATTTGACCTCGGCAGACAATGTGGCCAGCGTCAAAACCTCACTGGTTATTCGCGGTGCCAAGGATGAACCAGGTGTGCCATTCGATGTGCTCGAAAAGCGGCTGGAAAAACTGGCCTGATACAAATCCAACAAAATTGAATTCATCCGACGATCGGATGAATGCATGATTGTGATTGGTCCTGCATAAAAATCCGCAGCGCGCCTAGGCGGCCAAAATGTCCATCGTTTCGTCCAGTGACATCCGTGGATAGGCCGACGGGCCGAATTCGCCTAAGGACTTAATGTGAGGGAACATCGCCAAAAACAGCGACCGCATTTGGCCGGTTAGGTGAATATCATTGCGGTTGCCCGGATGATAGCTTTCGACCTCTAGCCCATTGGCGTAAATAATCTGGTGACGTTCAAACGCCAAATGATAGACGCGCACGGTGGTGGCCGGGGTGATTTCCAGCACTGTGTCGCCGTCAATAAAAGCGGTGATCGGGGCCAGGGCGGCTGAAGTGCCCATAGCCGAAATCAAAACCGCGTCCTGACGAAACAGCCGCGCCGAGGGGCCGAGCAAAAGATCCGGCATCGGGCGGCCCAAGCCAAAACTGTCTGCAGTGACGCGCGACAGCTTGCCCATGCCCTCGGGTTGGTTCGGGGCATCGGGCACAAGGGACATTGATCCGGACCAAAGCAAGGGTTGTGCGCCTTGATCACGGGTTAGCACACGGGTGCCGGGCAGCAGGTCTTCGACCGCAATGGGCCCTTCGTCAGTGGCAATTAAACTGCCCCGCGCCAACGCACAGAACGCGTCTTCAAAGGTCGGCATGGCGGGGGCAATGCGGGTAAAATCAGTGATTTCGGAATTATGGCCCAGATAGGCGACCTCGTAACGGCGTGTCCGAGGCAAGGCACGCAAAGGTCGCCTGTCTGGTCGAGCGGCCCACGTATGAGGAACCGTATTATTATTCTCTATGCCCATTGGTCTGGAGCGGTGGGGATACGTCATGATGCGTCCTTAACGGTTGCACATCTTCCTTCGGTCCCCACCGAAGATGCATAGTGAATTGTTAAGACTAAATGATCGCAATCATCGGCTATTGTCAAAAAATAGCGTGTAATGGATACGAGGGCGCCCCCAATGTGGCGCAGGCGGCGTGATTGTTTCCAAATCAAAGCGCCAACTGCCTTAATTTGATTCGAAGCTCTATTCGTGGCCTTAAAAACAATACAGGCCACCGGTGAGGGTGGCCTGCGGCCCCTTTAAAGGAGCGGATCGGTAATTGGCGAGCTTTGGATTATGCGCGCGCGGCCTTTATTGAAGCAGACTGATTGGCGCGCTTGGCGATCCATTCAGTGCGACGTGCGCCACGGGTCCAAGGCATAACCACATCGGTTTTGGCGGCTTCGTCAATGATGCTCTTGATCATACGTGTCTGCTTTTTCATTTTACTGCTCCATTTGCTCATATTGTGCGCTGCGCTGTTTTTGATCTTGGCGCTTGTCGCGAAATTCTGTGTTGGCCTGCGTCAACATCTGCTGACAAAACCTAATATGACGGTGTATTCTGGCGCTAGAATGGCAAGTTTGAATAAAATTAGAAGGAAATCAGAATTTTTATAGGAGAGCAGGGTGCGAAAGCGCGGGGTGGCGAAAGGGCTTTGTTTTCTTGACGATTAGCGCGTGAGACCGCGTTAATGATCTGCGATTGGGTGGATTGTTTCCAAAATATGGGCGGAAATTGGGCAGGTCCTGTCACATTGCCGGCCCATTCGGGCTAAGTTCGGATCACCGAAATTAGCCGCCCGTAGTCGGCTTCTTTATTATGCACACAGCGACGATAGGAATAGAACCGCGCGGCGTCACTATAGGTACAGTGGCGAATCCATTCAGCACTGCCGACATTGGCGCGACGCAGGCGGTGCAACCCATATGACGGAAGGTCGAACTGAACCCGGTCTCCAACGCCGCCCGCAAAGAAGCGGCTGTTGTCGGGGTCATCATCCATGAAGCTGTCCATGAACTCGGGCCCGACCTCATAAGCGGATTGGCTAATGCAGGGCCCGATCACAGCGGTGGTGTTGGCACGCTTAGCCCCAAGCACCTCCATGGCATCCAAGGTGGCCTCAAGCACGCCACCAAGCGCACCTTGCCAACCCGCATGCGCCGCCCCAACGACGCCAGCCTCAACATCGGCAAATAAAACCGGTGCGCAATCGGCCGTGAGAATGCCGAGCGCCGTGTCAGGCGTGTTGCTGACCATGGCGTCGGCTTTGGGACGATCAGGGCCAAGTGGGCCAGTGACGGTCAAAACAACGGGTGAATGATATTGATGCACCGAGGCAAGTTGCGCCAGATCAACGCCCATGGCCTGCGCCACACGGGTACGGTTCAGGGTGACGGCCTCGGTTTGATCGGTTGAGCCAAAGCCACAGTTCAACCCCTGAAAAATGCCACTGGACGCACCGCCTTTGCGGGTGAAAAATCCATGCCGCTGATCGGCTAGACTGTCGGCGGTTAGGATTTCTAAGGTCATTGGCTGAACCCCGGCGGTGGTGTGGACCCGTTTGGATAAAACGCAATTGCTTTGAACAGTGTGCCCATTTCGGTGGGATCAATCAAGCGACGGTGCGCGCTGAGGTGGTTTTCGAGACTAACACCCTCTAACCCTTGGGCCAAGGCCTCGGCGCGTTGATCAATACCCAGCCGTTGCAGTAGTTCGCCCTGCGCGATCATTTTGCTAACGGGGGTGTGGCTGACAGCAGCAACGGCGAGAGCTTCAAAATCCACATGTGCTGTGATGTCGGCTTGGCCGGGGTGGGCCAGCGGGGTGTCGAATTCGTGGTTGCGCAGGGCTTGCAGGGTGTCACCCAAAGAACGCCAATCACCATAGTCGATGATGATCGCCGCCCCGCCACGGGCACCGATACGGGCGGCGATTTGCGCGGCAATGGCAGTGGCGGGCGCGCAGACCTCAACCAGATCGCCATTGCGACAATCTTTGCGGCGATTCGCCAGTGGCGGCAAATCGGCGGCGGCGGATGCGCCAAAGGCCAGTTCACCATCGGCGACCCCGACAAGGCGTTCGCGCCAGCCGTCATCGTCCAGAATGTATTGGTGGATCGGCAGGGCATCAAAAAATTCGTTGGCCAGCAGAAACAGTGGCGCGTCAGGGATTTCCTCGACATTGCCGACCCATGTAACGTCATAGTCGTTCAGGGTTTCGGCTTGGATTTTTTTCAGGGCGGGGGAGGCCTCGACCAAAGTGATCCGGGCGGCGGCGTGGAAATTAGGAACGCCTTTGGTGGCGCGCAAAACGTCCGCCATCAAGGTGCCGCGGCCTGGGCCGAGTTCGGCAAGGACAAAGACCTCGGGGGAGCCTTGTTCCAACCATGTCTGAGCCAAACACAGGCCGAGCAATTCGCCAAACATCTGGCTGATCTCGGGGGCGGTGGTGAAATCACCCTCGGTGCCGAACGGATCGCGGGTGGAGTAATAGCCGAACTTCGGGTGCAGCAGGCATTCGCCCATGTATTCGGCCAGCGTGATGGGGCCGGTTTTATCGATATGTTCAATCATCAATTTGGCAAGTTCAGTCATGTGCGCCGCCGTGCGTTGAAAATGAAGGCTAAGCCGATCAGGATCATCGGGATCGACAGTTGCTGGCCCTTGGTCAGGCCGAAGTCACCAAATTGCATGACATAGCCCATTGGGTTGGTCGCGGTGATGAATTGCGCATCGGCTTGGCGAAACAGTTCGACAATAAATCTTGAGATGCCGTATCCCGCGATGAACAGGCCCATCAACTGGCCCGGTTTTTTCAACCAATCGCGTCGCCATGCCAGATAAAGGATCAGCGCGCCGAGGATCAGCCCCTCAAGCAATGCTTCGTAGATTTGCGAGGGGTGGCGAGCGCAGATGTCAGCGATGTTGGCGCAGTCCTGTGCGGCGGTTCCGGGGAAAATCACAGCCCAGGGCAGGGTAGAAGGACGGCCCCAAAGCTCGGCGCTGTTGAAATTGGCCAAGCGCCCCAGAAACAAGCCCGTCGGAGCGGCCATTGCCATCAGGTCGCCAAAGGGCAGCATTTTGATGCCGTGGTTTTTGCAAAATATCAAACCAACGACGACCACGCCCCAAAAGCCGCCGTGAAATGACATGCCACCATTCCAGACTTGCAGGATTTCAACAGGATTTTGCAGATACCTGTTGAGATCGTAAAATAGTACAAAGCCAAGGCGTCCCCCAAGGATGATGCCAAGAATGGACCATGTAAGGAAGGCTTCAATCAGTTCGGGGCTGGTGGGGGCAACCTCATTTGGCCACAAGCGCGGGGTGCGCACGGCACGCAAAACGATGCGATAGCCGATGATGATGCCAACGATATAGGCCAGCGCGTACCAACGCAGCGCAAAGGAAAAGGTGCCTATATCAAGGCTGAAAATTTCGTTGCCAAAACCGGGGAAGGGAATAACGTACTGCATATTCGGTAAGTGCCTTTCATGTCAGGGCAAAGTCAACCTTGAGATTCGTGTCGCTGCACCCCATATAGGCACTAACAGAAAATGCAGGAGTCCCGCATGCAAACCCGTAATAAAGTACTCGATGATCTTTCAAGTGTCTTCACCAACGCGATGGGCGTGGCCCAAGGTGCCAAGGATGAGGCCAATACGGCGATGAAGAGTTGGGTTGATCGCTGGATGGCGGATCGCGATTTCGTATCACGCGAAGAGTTTGATGCGGTGCGAGCGATGGCGCAAAAGGCGCGCGAAGAAAATGAAGCCCTAAAGGCACGGCTGGAGGCGCTGGAAGTTAAGGCGGCGCCTAAGAAAAAGCCTGCGAGCCGCGCTAAGAAACCCTAAAATTAAGGTGCTAACGCGCTTTTTGGTTGGTAAAACCCCCTCAGTCCCCCTGAAGGGGGAGGCGATGGCGTATGGGTGGCAATTTTAATTTTACCACAGTCGCATAGGCGACCAGATGGCGCCCCAGACCGGGAAATTTATGCAATTGGAAACAAGAAGGGCTTTTGCTTGGGGCAGGGGTGCGCCCGGCGTTCAAATGATGAGCGCGCAAAATATCTGGGGATAAGATGAATATAATTCTTTACAGATTCCGCCCCATACACCACCATATGTGGTAAGAGCGGCGGTAACATCCACTGACTCTGGTAGAGAGGTCTAAGTATTGCGGGTTATTTTCGCAAATGGGCCATAGCAGTAGAAGGTCAGGCATATGTCATTATCCGAACAGTTTATGGACGCGGATGAGCTGCATCCAATCGACATTGTCGAAACATTGGCCGAGCATCACGCATGGGACTTTGACCGTGTTGCGGATGACCAGATCGCGATGGCGGTTGAGGGGCAGTGGCGGACCTATTCGATCACTTTGGCGTGGTCCGAACAGGACGAGACCCTGCGTTTGATCTGTACCTTCGAGATGGAGCCACCGAACGAGAAGCTTCCGGATTTGTATGAGGCACTGAATTCGGTGAATGATCGCTGCTGGGCGGGGGCCTTCACATATTGGAACGAGCAACGCTTGATGGTCTATCGCTACGGGTTGGTTTTGTCGGGTGGCCAAGTGGCAGGGCCGGAGCAAATTTCGACCTTGATCGAGGCGGCGATCAGTTCGGCAGAGCGGTATTACCCAGCGTTTCAATTGGTGGTCTATGGTGATCAGCCGGTTGAGCAAGCTATGCAGGTTGCCATTGCAGAGGCTTACGGTCGCGCATAACCTTACCCTGAATTTACTTGGGGAGCGGCAAATCATATGAATATGAATGACGTATATGAACGCGGTTTGGTTTTGCTGGGCTGCGGCAAGATGGGATCAGCCATGTTGCAGGGGTGGTTGGGCAACGGCATGCCCGTCACGTCAGTGTGGATCATAGACCCGAATCCCAGTGATTGGGTGCTAGGGTTGGTGGCCGATGGGTTGCATTTGAACACAGACTTGCCCGCCGCACCGGCAATTGTGTTGGTGGCAGTCAAGCCGCAGATGATGGCGCAGGCCTTGCCGACATTGACGCCACTAGGCAATGGATCGACCTTGTTCATATCGGTGGCCGCAGGCACGCCGATGTCGTTTTACGAAACCACTTTGGGTGCGGACACGCCTGTGGTTCGGGCGATGCCGAACACACCAGCCGCCGTTTTGCGCGGCATCACGGCGTTAATCGGCAATGACAACACGGGCAAGGCAGAGGTGGCCTTGGCCGAGACGTTATTGCAGGCCGTTGGGCAGACGGTGCAGTTGGATCATGAGGCACAGATTGATGCGGTCACGGGGGTTTCGGGGTCCGGACCTGCATATGTGTTTTTGATGATCGAGGCGATGGCGGCTGCGGGTGTCGCGCAGGGTTTAGCACCTGAGTTGGCGATGAAATTGGCCAAGGCGACAGTTGGGGGCGCTGGGCAATTGGCCGAGATGGCCGATGACGATCCGGCGCAATTGCGTGTCAATGTTACCAGCCCACAAGGCACCACGGCAGCGGCGCTGGAAGTGTTGATGGACGCGGATGCGGGATTGACACCGTTGATGGTGAAGGCCGTCGCAGCCTCGGCTGATCGGTCGCGGGAGTTGTCCAAGTGAGCAATGATCTGACGTTTGATGAATTTTTGAAGGTTGACGTTCGGGTCGGCGAAGTGGTGCGGGCCGAACCCTATCCAGAGGCGCGTAAACCCGCGATCAAGCTGTGGGTGGATTTTGGAGGAGAACTGGGCGAGAAGCGCAGCTCGGCCCAAATAACGGCGCATTACACGCCGGAGGCACTGGTCGGGAAGCGGGTGATGGCGGTGGTCAATTTCCCGCCACGCCAGATCGGCAAGTTCATGTCAGAGGTGCTGGTTCTGGGGGTTTCCGATGCCGAGGGTGGCATTGTGTTGCTGACCCCCGACAAGGATGTGCCGCTGGGTGAAAGGATGCATTGATGATGAACTTGCTGGTTTCGCGAGCACTGCCTGCCACAGTGATGGAGGCTTTGAATTCCGAATTTGAAGTGACCTTGCGCCCCACAACACAGCCGATGTCCGAGGACGAAGCGACAGTGGCGCTGTCGGCTTACGACGCGATATTGCCAACGTTGGGAGACGGCTTCACCGCCGCGGCGATCGGGCGCGTTGATGCGCCGCGGTGCAAGGTTTTGGCGAACTTTGGGGTTGGTTACAATCACATCGACACGGGTGCGGCGTTGGCCAAGGGCATCACCGTGACCAACACGCCGGGGGCCGTGACGGATGCGACGGCGGATATCGCGATGACACTGATATTGATGGCGGTGCGCCGCGCGGGCGAAGGTGAACGACTGGTACGCAGCGGGGAATGGACAGGGTGGCATCCGGTGCAAATGCTGGGGATGCACATTGGCGGGAAAACAGTTGGGATCGTCGGCATGGGGCGGATCGGTAAAGCGATTGCGCGACGCTGTCAGGCCGGGTTCGGGATGAGCGTTGTGTTTCACAATCGCTCGCATGTGGCCGAAGTCGGGGTGCCAGCGCGGCAGTTGGGATCACTGGCTGAGGTGATGGCAGAGGCGGATGTCGTCGTTTGCGCGGTGCCCGGCAGTCCCGAGACGCACCATATGATTGACGCCGCAGCGCTGAGTGCGATGCAACCGCATGCCTATTTGGTGAATATTTCGCGCGGCGATGTTGTGGACGAGGCCGCGCTGATTGCTGCGTTGACATCAGGCCAAATTGCTGGTGCGGGGTTGGATGTGTATGAGCAAGAACCGTATGTGCCAGAAGCTTTGCGGGCGCTGGACAACGTCGCGTTGTTGCCACATCTGGGAACCAACGCCGAAGAAGTCCGCACCAATATGGGGATGATTGCGGTTGAAAATCTGCGGGCGTTTTTCAGTGGGGATGCGGTGCCAAACCGGGTATGACGCGCTGCTTGTCGCCCTCTTTGCAATGAAAAAGCCGTAAGGTGAGGGTCATTTATTTCTGCTGACCCGTGGCCTCGCGCCAGTGTTTGCGACACAGCGATACATAGCTTTCATTGCCACCGATCTGAACCTGATCGCCGTCCATCAGTACCTTCCCGGTATCATCCTGACGCACCACCATCGTGGCCTTTTTACCGCAATGGCAAATAGTGCGGGCCTCGCGCATTTCATCGGCCAAAGCCAACAGTGCGGCCGATCCGGGAAACAGCTCGCCCTGAAAATCAACGCGCAGCCCGTAACACATTATCGGCACGCCCAAATCATCGACCGCGCGGGCCAACTGCCAAACCTGCGACTTTTGCAAGAACTGCGCTTCGTCAATAAAGACACAAGCGCATGGCCCTGCCGCAAGCCGTGCCTCGATCTTGGCAAACAGATCCTCATCGGCCTCGAAGGTGTCAGCATCATCATCAATACCAATGCGCGAGGCGATCCGCGCTGCGCCGGCCCGATTGTCCAACCGCGCCGTCATCAGATAGGTGTCCATGCCGCGCTCGCGATAATTGTACGAGGCTTGCAGCAAAATCGTAGATTTTCCTGCGTTCATTGTAGAGTAGTGAAAATAGAGCTTTGCCATAACAGCTTATTTGCCCGCACTTGTATCGGTGTGCAAGCCCAGATACGGCGAAATTTTGCAGCGATAAGGTGGGGGTTCATTCCGTGAGGTGCAATTTTGCGTCTGTTGTTTTAGGCGCTTAACAGGTCCATATAAAGTGAGGCCCGGACCTGGCAAAATGCCTGGGGATGATCCGGACCTCGAATACTATTACGAACTAAAAAGGGCCATCGCGCGGCTGCCAGATTTCTCTGGCCCTATTATTCCCACGCAACAGAAGCACGATGAACCCCCACCCTAACCAACGCTGGGTGCGCCAGTTACTCGCTACAATCCCAAAACACGGGATATGATTTAGTTATGACAAAGCTGTGCAAAATGATTAATGGGAAAGGGGCAGGGTATTTCCCCCTAATTTTGGCGGCTGCCCCAATAAGGATTGTTAAATGGTTGATGTGAAAACCTATCTAAAGAAACACACCGAAGCCCTGGTCAAGGATGTCGGCATCGAGCCGGCCTGCGAGTTGACGGGCAAATCCAAAGCCACGCTGGGGCGATATTATTCGCACGCGGATGAGCACGCCGATCGGTTCATGCCACTTGACGCAGCCGCCGCGTTGGAAAAAGAAGCGAAATATCCGCATGTTACCTCTGCTTTGGCAGATTTAGCAGGGGTGACGATCAGTTTTCATCAGGAGAATCGCAATGCCCAAACCGGGGGTGGCGTCAATGCGGATGTGATTGCGTTGTCACAGCGGTTTGCCATGCTGATGACGGAATACAGCCAGTCCATTGAGGACGGCATTATCACCATCAACGAGGCCAAACGACTGTTGAGCGAAACCTTGGCGTTGCAACATGTTTTGATGGATATGAAGCTACATCTGGAAGACGATTCGCAGTAGCGGGCGACGGGGCGCAGATCGCGCCCCGATCTGGTTAGCTGGCGCGGGACGATTTAAATCCCAGTTTTTGAAAAAAGGATCCGGCTGGGCAAAACCCGGTGAAGGCAGATTGGAACAGATTTGCCCCAACGAAGGCCGTCAGCCAGACGAAGTGCGGTGACACATAGGCGGTCAGCAGCAGGGATGCGATGACCATAAAGCCGGCAAAAGCCAGCACAGCGCGTTCAGAAGACATAGCGAATTCCTTTTGGGTTGAGCGGGCACTTTGGTGCCGTGTCGCATATTCATATTCATAAATAAGCATGTGTTAAGTGGAATGCAAGGGGCTTTTGGGCGCCGGGGTGAAAATCATCGATTAACGTGGGCCGTTTGGTGGAAATGAATACCATATGAATCGCATATGACTTCCATATGAGGTAAATCACGAGATCGTGGGGTTAACGGTGGGTGCGATGGTATTTGGAAGGTGGGTGAAGGCAGGTAATCCGCCTTCACCAGTATTTTACTTTTCTTTGCGAACACCTTTGAAGGGCGTCTTGCTGGATGTTTTCACATCCATGAAGCGCCCTGTGTCTGCGTCACGTTTCACATAGTGACCCGAAGGTGTTTTTGTCTGTGAGCGGTTTTTTACAGCACCGTTACGGTGGCCGTCACCTGATGGAGGATTAGTAGCCATTTTTAGTTCTCCTTATTGAGTATGGCACGGTTTGGAGCAGTAGTAGCAGCCATTCACTTGCGAATAATGTTTGCGCGCTTCTGCGACGGCTGGGCGACAGTTTTCGAAGTCGCCTAAAAAGATGCGATTCGAAACTTCGGGGAGCCAACTGCACCCTGTTGTATGCACTTCGTGATCGCCGTTGGCTTGTGCATTTTTGTTCACGTAATAGTGTTGGGCCATCTTCGGCCTCCTTCTTCTTAAAAATAAGAAGGTTGCTTGACTATCTGCTATTGAGATGTATCACTCAAAGTGTTCACGATATCCCGCTGCAACCTTCTAGGTGTTGCGGAAATTGAACTTAGCGTCGTCTTGGTCTGCAGCCTTGACGGCGCATCTGATTCAATTGTCCTGATCAGCGTGACTCAATATCGATATGCATGTCAATGGAAATATAACAAGATGGGCCAATAAGTACCTCATCCTGTTACTTGAGGTAATGTTTGCCACCAAATATGGCACTTGTCAACAGGTTTATGCACCAAATAGTGCATTTTGCGCATAGATAGATGAGCAGCAGGGAGAGGTAGCTACTGAATTAGATTATTTCTTCCTCCTGCAGCTTTTCCGCTCATAGTCTCTCTTGGAATGATCAACACGGAGTAGCTTACCCCTGCAACGACCGCACGCCCAACTCACCCTCTTCGCGGGACTTCATCGCCAATACGACCGCGTGGCTCGCTGCCGCCGTGGTGAAATAGGGCAGGCCGTCGTTCAGGGCAACGGAGCGGATTTCACGGCTGTCGTCGACCGCTTGGGCGCCCTCGGTGGTGTTCATCACCAAGGCGATTTCGCCGTCTTTCATCCGGTCCACAATGTTGGGGCGGCCCTCATAGACTTTGTTGACCACTTCGCAGGTGACGCCGTTTTCAACCAACCAAGCGCCGGTGCCACGGGTGGCGATCAGGCTAAAGCCAAGTTCGGTCAGCATTTGCGCCGCCGCAGCCATCTCGGCGGTTTTGTCCATGTCTTTGATCGAAATGAACACAGCCCCCTCGGTTGGTAAAACCACACCGGCGCCCATCTGTGCCTTTAAGAAGGCCAGAGGGAAGGAGCGATCCCAGCCCATGACTTCGCCGGTTGAGCGCATTTCCGGGCCCAAAATCGTATCAACGCCGGGGAAACGGGCGAATGGCAGCACGGCCTCTTTGACCGAGAACCAGGGCATGTCTGGATCGGCCAGCGACATCGGGTCAGCAAATGGCAACGTGGTGTCTGGGGTCGCGCCTTCGGGGTAGGGCGCGCGCAGCGGGAAGTTGGACAGCGGCTCGCCCGCCATGATCCGCGCGGCGATCGAGGCAATGGCGCTGTCGGTGGCTTTGGCGACAAACGGTACGGTGCGGGACGCACGCGGGTTGACCTCGATCAGGTAAACCAGCCCGTCTTTGACTGCGAACTGGATGTTCATCAACCCAACCACATTTAGCGCCAGTGCCAAGGCGCGGGTTTGGCGATGGACCTCGGTGATGATGTCTTTGGGCAGTGAGTAGGGCGGCAAGGAGCAGGCGCTATCGCCCGAATGCACGCCGGCTTCCTCAATATGCTGCATCAGGCCCGCGACATGCACGTCTTTACCATCACACAGCGCGTCAACATCCATTTCCACAGCACCGGACAGGTAGCTGTCGAGCAGAACGGGGCTGTCGCCCGAAACCACCACGGCCTCATTGATGTAGCGTTCCAACTGGGCCATGTCGCGCACAATTTCCATAGCGCGGCCACCCAGCACATAAGAGGGGCGGATCACCAGAGGAAAGCCGATTTCCTCGGCGATGGACAGCGCCTCGGCGTCGGTGCTGGCGATGCCATTTTTGGGCTGCAACAGGCCAAGGTCGTTAACCAGTGCCTGAAAACGCTCGCGGTCTTCGGCCAGATCAATGCTGTCTGGCGTGGTGCCCAAAATTGGGATGCCAGCGGCTTCAAGATCATTGGCGAGTTTCAACGGAGTCTGCCCACCGAACTGCACGATAACGCCGTGCAGGGTGCCGTTTTCCTGTTCAACCCGCAGGATTTCCATCACATGTTCGAAGGTAACGGGCTCAAAATACAGCCGGTCCGAGGTGTCGTAATCGGTCGATACGGTTTCGGGGTTACAGTTGATCATGATGGTTTCATAACCCTGATCTGTCAGGGCATAGCAAGCGTGGCAGCAGCAGTAATCAAATTCGATACCTTGACCGATGCGGTTCGGGCCGCCACCAAGGATCACGACTTTTTCCTTGTCAGAAGGCCGTGCTTCACATTCCACGTCGCCCATCGCGGGGGCCTCGTAGGTGGAATACATATAGGGTGTTTGCGCCTCGAATTCGGCGGCGCAGGTGTCGATGCGTTTGAACACTGCGGTGACACCCGCAGCCAGACGGGCCTTGCGCACCTTGGTTTCAGATTGATCCGTTAGGATGGCCAGACGGGCATCGGAAAAGCCCATCATTTTCAACCTGCGCATGGCCTGTTCATCACGCGGTAGGCCCGCGTTCTTCACAGCCTCCTCGGCGTCGACAATCTCGCGGATGCGGGCCAAAAACCAGGGATCAAACTTGGTAACGGCGTGGATTTCATCATCTGACAACCCATGCCGCATGGCCTGCGCGATGGTGCGCATCCGATCCGGGGTTTGGGCGCTGATGGCATTGATCACAGCGGCCTTTTCGGGGGCGCCTTCGATCTCGACCTCATCGAACCCGGTCAGGCCGGTTTCCATCGAGGCCAATGCTTTTTGCAAGCTCTCGTGGATCGTGCGGCCAATCGCCATGGTTTCGCCAACCGATTTCATCGCGGTCGACAGCAGTGGCGCGGAACCTGCGAATTTCTCAAAGGCAAAGCGCGGAATCTTGGTGACGACATAGTCGATGGTCGGCTCGAACGAGGCTGGCGTCACTTTGGTGATGTCGTTGTCCAACTCATCCAGCGTGTAACCAACCGCCAGTTTGGCCGCGATCTTGGCAATCGGGAAACCCGTCGCTTTGGATGCCAGCGCTGAAGAGCGCGACACCCGTGGGTTCATCTCGATCACCACCATGCGCCCGTCAGCCGGGTTCACGGCCCATTGCACGTTAGAGCCACCGGTTTCGACGCCGATTTCACGCAGCACCGCGATGGAGGCCGTGCGCATCATTTGGTATTCTTTGTCGGTCAGCGTCAAAGCTGGGGCTACGGTGATGGAATCACCCGTATGCACACCCATCGGATCGACGTTTTCGATGGCGCAGACGATGATGGCATTGTCGGCGGTGTCGCGCACCACCTCCATCTCGTATTCTTTCCAACCCAACAGAGATTCATCAATCAGGATCTGACTGACCGGAGAGGCATCCAGACCTGTGGTGCAAAAGTGAATGAAATCGTCGCGGTTGTAAGCCACGCCGCCGCCTGTGCCGCCCAGAGTAAAGGCGGGACGAATGATGGCGGGCAAGCCGATATCATCCAGCGCGGCCATGCAATCCTCGATGTTTTCAGCAATCGTAGCGCGGGGGTTTTCCAACCCGAGACGGTCCATTGCTTCGCGGAACAATTTGCGATCTTCAGCCATTTCAATGGCTTCACGATTGGCGCCGATCAGTTCGACGTTGTATTTTTCCAACACGCCCATATCGGCCAGCTCAAGTGCGGTGTTCAAACCTGTCTGCCCTCCCATCGTGGGCAGCAAGGCATCGGGGCGCTCGGCCTTGATGATTTTAGCGACCATTTCGGCGGTGATCGGCTCGATATAGGTGGCATCGGCCAGTTCGGGGTCGGTCATGATTGTGGCGGGGTTGGAGTTGACCAGGATGACTCGGTAGCCTTCCTCGCGCAGCGCTTTACAGGCTTGCGCACCGGAATAGTCAAACTCGCAGGCTTGGCCAATAACGATAGGGCCTGCGCCGATAATCATGATGGATTTTATGTCGGTTCTTTTTGGCATGTGGCAGACCCCCAAAGGCAAATTATTTGGGGTTATAGTCATGCCATCGCGGGGCGCAAGGGCTATGCGTCAAACATATAGTCGCGGGTCAGCGGAACAGCCGTTTGATCGCGGCTGATTTGGAATTGGAATATCACCATACCAAGCACCGAAAAGCTGAGTTCGGACGCAATCAGATAGTAACGCCACATCCGGCAAAAGCGATCATCATAAAGGCTGCGGATCGGATCAATGTTTGATTCAAAGCGGTTACGCCAATGCTGCAAGGTTTTGACATAGTGCATGCGCCAGACTTCGACGTCGGTAACGAACAGATCGGATTTCTCAATCGCGCCCATGACTTCGGACATAGCGGGAGAATAGCCGCCGGGGAAAATGTATTTGTTGAACCACGGCGATAGCGCATCAGGCGGGGTGGAGCGCCCGATGGTGTGCACAAGTGCGATGCCGTCGGGTTTTAGATTGCGGCGGATTTGTTTGAAAAAACTGCGGTAGTGCGGTTCACCGACGTGTTCCAACATGCCGACCACAACAATGCGATCAAAGGCCTCGGCCACGTCGCGATAATCGGTCAGTCTGAATTCGACCAAATCTGAAAGCCCCTCGGCCTCGGCCCGCGCACGGGCGTGGTCCAGCTGCACTTCGGACAGGGTAACGCCGACCACATGGGCACCGTAATCACGGGCCAAGGTCAGGCTGGTGCCACCCCACCCGCACCCGATGTCCAGAATCTTCATCCCCGGTTCGATCATCAGTTTTTTGGCGATATGCGCTTTTTTGGCGTCTTGGGCGGCCTCAAGTGTCATATCCGGATCCGGGAAATAGGCGCAGGTGTATTGTTTATCCACGTCCAAAAACAGATCATACAGCTCGACCGATAGATCATAGTGATGCTCAACATTGCGCTTGGCGATGTGCAGCGGATTGTGTTGCGCAAAACGGCGTAGCGCGCGACGCGCGGCGCTGGCTGTGGTTTGCAACCAGCCCAGATCGGCAAGTTTGGCGTTTTGCATCAACAGGGTCATCATGCCCATCAGATCGTCCCCTGCGATGGTCAGGGATTGATCCATATAGGCCTCGCCCAAGGCCAGTTCGGGGTTCAGGATCAGCCTGCGGGCCACTTGCGTATTGGTGAAAGTGATCTCGACAACCGCGCCCGTATCATTGCCATAATGCTGCACGCTGCCATTCGCAAATGTGACCTGCAAGCTGCCTTGCTTCAGCAAGCGTTTCAACAAACGGTCAAGCAATTGATCCCACATCATCCCCCCAGACAGGGCCAATATGCCCTATTGTTTTGCCCCACGGTTTTTTCTTCCATAGCAGCCATATCCGTAAAATTGTCGGCAAATATAGCGATAGCGTGAAAAAACCGTGCCGTCTATTGCCAGATTGGGGCCGCGCGCTCTTGACTTTGGTGCGTTTGCGCGGTGTATCGGCACAGATCAAAATTACCCTGAAGGGGCGAAAAAATGCACACGTATCGCAGCCACACATGCGCCGAACTGAACAAATCCAACGTGGGCGACACTGTGCGTCTGTCCGGCTGGGTGCATCGCGTTCGCGATCACGGTGGGTTGTTGTTCATTGATTTACGCGACCATTATGGCATCACTCAAGTCATGGCCGACCCTGACAGCCCTGTGTTTTCAGAGATCGAAAAGGTGCGCTCGGAATGGTGCATTCGAATAGACGGCAATGTGATGGCCCGCGACGAAAGCCTGATCAACCCGAAAATCCCGACTGGTGAAGTCGAGGTTTTCATTCGCGATATCGAGGTATTGGGCGCTGCCGAAGAGCTGCCATTGATGGTGTTTGGTGAACAGGAATACCCTGAAGAAACCCGCCTGAAATATCGCTACCTCGATCTGCGCCGCGAGAAATTGCAAAACAACATGAAGCTGCGTTCAGACGTTGTGGCGTCGATGCGCAAACGCATGTGGGACAAGGAATTTCGCGAATTCCAAACGCCAATCATCACGTCGTCCAGCCCTGAGGGCGCGCGCGACTTTTTGATCCCGTCACGCCTGCACCCGGGAAAGTTCTACGCGCTGCCCCAAGCACCGCAGCAGTTTAAACAGCTGATCATGGTGTCGGGTTACGACAAATATTTCCAAATCGCACCGTGTTTTCGCGATGAAGACCCACGCGCTGATCGTTCGCCTACCGACTTTTACCAGCTCGATTTGGAAATGTCCTTTGTCACCCAGCAGGATGTGTTCGACACCATCCAGCCGGTGATTGGCGGCGTATTTGAGGAATTCGGCGGCGGTCGCAAGGTTGACCAGGAGTGGGAGCAGATTTCCTACAAAGACGCCGCTCTTTGGTATGGCACTGACAAACCTGACTTGCGCAACCCGATCAAGATGCAAGTCGTGTCGGACCATTTCCGCGGTTCTGGGTTCAAGATTTTTGCGTCCTTGTTGGAAAACGAAGGTACCCAAATCCGGGCTATTCCAGCGCCCAAAGGCGGCAGCCGCAAGTTCTGTGACCGGATGAATAAGTTTGCGCAGGGCGAAGGCCTGCCAGGCATGGGCTATATTTTCTGGCGTGATCAAGGCGAAGGCATGGAAGCTGCCGGACCGTTGGCCAAAAACATCGGCCCCGAGCGCACAGAGGCCATTCGTCAACAGTTAGGTCTAGAAGTCGGTGATGCCGCCTTTTTCCTCGCGGGTAAACCCAAAGCGTTTGAAGCTGTGGCTGGAAAGGCCCGCACCGTGATTGGTGACGAGCTGGGTCTGACGGATACCGACCGTTTCGCCTTTGCATGGATTGTCGATTTCCCGATCTACGAGCGGGACGAAGAAACCGGCAAAGTTGATTTTGAACACAACCCGTTCTCAATGCCCCAAGGCGGCATGGAGGCGCTGGATGGCGACCCGATGGATGTGCTGGGCTATCAGTATGACCTGTCGTGCAACGGCTATGAGTTGGTGTCGGGCGCGATCCGAAACCATAAACCCGAGATCATGTTCAAGGCGTTTGAAATTGCCGGCTACGGCAAGGACGAAGTTGAAAAACGCTTTGGCGGCATGGTCAACGCTTTCAAATTCGGCGCCCCGCCCCACGGTGGTTGCGCCGCTGGGATCGACCGCATCGTGATGTTGTTGGCCAATGAGGCCAACATTCGCGAAGTGATCATGTTCCCCATGAACCAACGTGCCGAAGACCTGATGATGGGCGCGCCAAACGAGCCCATGAACGAGCAGCTGCGCGAATTGCACTTGCGTGTGATCCCGCAAGACTAACGCGACTTTACGCTGAATGCGGCCAAAAACCCCGTGCATGGTTGCGCGGGGTTTTTCATTGCGTGTAGGGTTGGGGTAGCGAGCGAAAACAGTTGATTGTAAGAGGTGACCGTGGCGTTCAATTCCGAAACAGCAGCAATCCGGTTTGGCACTGGCCTGTCTGCCAAAATAGCCCCGCCTGCCAGTGTGGACGATATGCTCGCCCGCCTGAAAGGACCGGATGCGATGGCCGAACGGTTTCCCATCGGCCATTTCGCGCAAGTCGAAGAGCTGATGGAAAAAATCCGCAAGCTGAACAAACTGCGCCGCGACGACCCCGACAAAAGGGTCGAAGTCCAACAACGGATCGGTAAACTACGCAACCAAGCCCAGCGTCAACAGATCGAATGGCTACGTGCGCATATGGCGCGCAGCATCTTTACCGAGGACGGATTGCGCGAGCGTTTGGTGCGGTTCTGGGCGGACCATTTCACCGTTATTGGCAAGAAAAGCATGTGGCGTTTTGCGGTTTCGACCTATGTCGAGGACGCAATCCGTCCGAACATCACCGGAAATTTCGCCGAATTACTAAAGACGGCGACCTTCCATCCGATGATGTTGATGTTCTTGGATCAGGTCAATTCCGTCGGGCCCAATTCGGTGGTTGCAGCGCGCACGCCCAAGCGTGGGATCAATGAAAACCTGGCCCGCGAAGTGCTGGAATTGCACACGCTGGGCGTCGACGGGGCCTACACGCAAAATGATGTTTTTGAGTTGGCCAAGTTGTTCGCTGGGCTGACATATCGGCGCAAAGGTGGGTTCACTTATGATGCCAAGATGTCCGAGCCGGGGCCCGAAACAGTACTGGGCAAAGCTTATGGCGGCTATATCCAAGACCTGTTTCACGTCACCGATTTTCTAGATGACCTGGCCGTTCATCCGGACACGGCCCGTCACTTGGCCCGCAAACTGGTTGTGCATTTCATCTCGGATGACCCTGACGCAGCGCTTGTGGCGCATGTGGCAGCGGCCTATCGCGACAGTGGTGGCGATTTGATGGCGACGTATCGAGCAATGCTAACGCATGAGGCCGCTTGGGCGATGCCCGCGGAAAAAGTAAAGCAACCGATTGATTTTGTGACATCTTCTATGCGTGCGTTGGGCGTTAAAGAAAAGAAATTCGCAGAACTGAAGTGGAAAAAAATCCGAACCTATGTGATCGCGCCAATGGGTTTGATGGGGCAGATGTGGGAAAATCCGACGGGTCCAGATGGCTGGGCCGAAGAGGCCGAGCACTGGATCACCCCGCAAGGTTTAGCCGCACGCATTCAATGGGCGATGACAGTGCCAACGCAGTTGCGCTCTAAGTTGCCTGAACCGGTGGCCTTGGCCAAAACCGCGCTTGGCACACGGTTGAGTTTGGAATTGTTGCAAGCTTGCGATGACAGTGTCGACAATGCAGATGGGGTTGGGTTGGTGTTTGCCTCTCCCGAATTCCAGCGAAATTAGGGGTGTAAAGCATGAGTATTTCACGGCGTAAATTCCTGAAACGGGCTGGCCTATTGGGCTGTTCGGCGGCGGCCAGCCCGCTCTTGACCCCGATGAGTTTTGCCGCTTTGCCCAGCGACAATCGGCTGGTCGTGATCATTTTGCGTGGCGGTATGGACGGGCTGGACGTGGTGCAACCTTATGGTGATGCGGCCCTAAAAGGCCTGCGCCCGACCCTGAAAGCAGGCGAAGCGGCGGGAGCATCAGATTTGGACGGGTTCTTTGCATTGCACAAGGGACTGAAAGATTTGATGCCGCTTTGGGACAAAGGTGAATTGGGCTTCGCCCATGCGGCATCAACCCCGTACCGCGACAAGCGCAGCCATTTTGATGGGCAGGATTTGCTGGAAGCCGGATTAGGAATGGACGGGTTGGGCCGGGTGCGCGATGGCTGGTTGAACCGGATGTTGCAGGTGATCCCAGGGGTGGAGCCGCAGACAGGTTTTGCCATCGGCCGCGAAGAAATGCTGGTGTTGACGGGCGGCGCGCCGGTGTCGAACTGGTCGCCAGACACCCATATGAACCTGTCGGACCAATCACGTCGCTTGTTGGAGCGGATTTATCATGACGACCCATTGTTCAACGCTTCGGTTGCCGAAGCAATCGAATTGGCAGAGGTTTTGGACCCAAAGATGGTCGAGACGGATGCCGACGGTGA